>Ga0160428_1000122_pt1 | contig 96211 bp, 88 predicted proteins | sample SolpanmetagenomM_FD_108198 | JGI IMG/M metagenome (GOLD analysis project Ga0160428, IMG submission 108198) | Solar panel surface microbial communities from Lawrence Berkeley National Laboratory, California, USA - M | ecosystem: Engineered > Built environment > Solar panel > Unclassified ...
AAGCTTTAGGTTTTGTAAATTTGTTGATCATCATTCCCAAAAAATACTGTCAATCAAGTTCAGAATCAAATCTATAACTCAAATTTCTACAATTTTTTTGCAACCTTCTCCTTTCTTTTGCTGCAGCTTTAAGCTTTAGCTTCACAAAGTTTCAGACCCAGATTCCTGTCAAACGTTACACATATTCAGTTTTGCATGCAACCTAATATCATTGCCCATCTGATCGAACCTCATATCAATGACTCAAATATATTATTTCTTTTTCAGACCGCGATGGGAATGCAACTCGATCTTCCACTTTGGCTCGTGGACGATGCAACTAGACAAGGTCATGTAGCTGTACTGGAATGGTGTAGACAAAGCGGGCTCGATATGTGGAGTCACAGTCCATTAGATAATGCATGCCAGACTGGTCACGTTGCTGTCTTGGATTGGTGGCTACAAAGCGGACTTGAAATGAAATATACCTTCAACGCAATAGACCACGCATCCCACAATGGTCATGTCGCTGTATTAAATTGGTGGCGAGAAAGTGGATTCGAAATGAGATGGACTTCAGATGCAATGGATCATGCATCCGACAATGGTCATGTAGCTGTCTTGAATTGGTTTCGAGAAAGCGAGCTCGAAATCAAATATAGCCATAGGGCTATGCGTTGGGCATCTTGTAACGAAGATGTGACAGTGTTGGATTGGAGGCGAAATAGTGGACTTTCGTTGGAGATTATTTGAATAATTCATTAGAATTCCCATTTATCATTTATTCAATATCTATCTCCTCAGTCCCTTCGCTGATAACACGACAGTGTTTGCTAGTGAAGCTTGGGTCCATAGCATCGTGAACAACTCTAGGCATCTTGATCAGCAAAATCGTTCCTTTATGTGAAACACGCATGAGTCGCTCGATTTGTTGGAGGTATTGTTCGACTTGTTCACGAGCGGTACTATCATTTTGTTTGTTGTTTATCTCCCTGATGTTTTGGATAGATTGTGTCAATGATTCCATATTTGTTGGTTAGTGCAAAGAATAAGCAAATGTAGCAAAATGAAACAAAACGTCTGATATGTTCTGAAAGTCTTTTTGTGGTTTCTTTGCTGCAGCTTCAAGCTTTAGTAAAGATTTACAAATTTTATAGACTTTGGGTGATTGATTCAAAAATCAAAATTATGCTTTGGAAGGGTCGATCAAACTCAATCTCAGTGAAAGAAAAACAAATCTTACACTAGTCAATTAACATAAAGTTGGGAGATCCTGCAGCTGTTACAGGCATAATGAGAGGCAATGAAACAAGCTGATGTTAATTGATTAAACGAATTCATTATTCTGTTCATCTGAATCAAACATCAATTGATTCGAAAAGTTGTAATGCTTTTGCAAATACAATACCGATTTCTGCTAACTTCTGCTCATCGCGGTCTTTACTCAACAATAACTTGGTATGATAACGAATCAGATTTGTTTTGATACTGTTCACTATTTGTAGTTTATCATCTATCTGCAAGCTTTCAAAGTGTTTCTGATGCGCAATTCCATGCAATAAAGTTTCGTCTTCGCAGAAATCCGTACTGCAATTGTAAGTTTCACCGCAAAAGATACAGTAATAAGTTTGTTGTGGATCAACTCCAGTAGACTCGTATGTTGTGTAGTCGCGAGGATCGAATGGAACGACTGCTTTTCGATCAACAAAAGTTGGCTTATCTACGGAAACAATAATGTTTTTTCCTTTTGTGATTTTTGAGTTTTGGAAAACCTTCAAAGTACGGAATACTATCCCATGACGCATGTTAGCATCACAAAAGACCACATCGTTGAAGTTATTGACAGCGTTCTGGTTCATGATTTTGTTGGTTTGATGGAGCATGGGAACATCGGAAACACCCATAAACTGTAGAAAACTGCTTCTAGGAAGACCGATTTGTTGACAACGTCTTTGATAGGCTTTTTTATCTGCTTCTACGACAATCGCAATCTTGGGATGCACAGGAAAGAAATACCGAATAACTGCTTTTTCGTAACCATTCGGACTACCTACCCATTTTCCCATGTTACTGTCGCTGAGAAACAATTCTCCATCGATTCTTGGGTTTACTTTCCAAATTTGTACGTTCATTTCCATGAATTCTACCAATGTGTCGTAAAAATCATGGAAGAAACTGTCTTTCAGTAGTGGAATTTCTGCTTTGTCTTTCAATGACAAAAGCAAATCTAGTTCCTTAATCCAGATCTGATGTGTGCTTTTCAATCCGTGTTGTTTCATGTATTTCAACGCCGAATTTTCTGTTGCTGCGTTAAACTTTCCTCGGTTGAAAAAGTTTCGCCAGCTCTCTTTTCGTAAAGTTAAAGTATACAAGAACTTTTGCAAATCGAACAGATTCTTTTTGTCTTTTGGTAGTATGTTCTTATCGACGATATCTCTAATGATGGGACTGACATTCCCTTCGAGTCTAGAAAACATTTTTTCCATTTTTTCTGTTTCAAAGATAGTGTGTGGATCCTCATATAAATCGTAAGCGCCAAAGATATCCTTTACAGGAACAAGGAACACGGTTTCCTTTCCTTTGTCGTAAAAGTTGACCAGTTGATTTGTGGATTTCTTAGGCGATTCCTTGGCAAAATTACGGACGATGAATTGAGGCACCCAATGTTGATATTGTTTTGCTATAGCAAGTTGCAAAATTGCAAAGAGAATAAAGTTGTTCAATAATTGCATGTTTGGTTTTTTTTTGTTGATGGTTTTGTTGCTGTGATTTTGTTGTTTTCTACGATGAGGAAGGACCTCTGAGCTAGTTCCCCAAACGCGACTTGAGTCTTACGTTGCAGCAATTGCTTTGGCCTCCAATGTCAATAAAAGATTTTTTCTGCAGCTTTCAAGAAATTCAGGTGATCCAAAGACAGAATGAAACAGGCTAAAACATGGAATAATCATGTCAATTCTCATTCAAATTCGAATATATTCAAATAATCTATTCGGACACTAGGCTGTTTGATCAGCAATAGTATTACCTATCTTCAAGCAATGGTGGATCGGAAGAGGAGATGGGTGTGTCAAGGTATTTCTGTTTCTTTGCCAGCATATTTGTTGGATTATACCAACCCTTGGTGTGATCTTGTCGACAAGCGTAGCCGTTAGTGGCTAGGTCAATACAAAGTTCATCAATCACTGCTGGCCGCTCACCATCTTCCAATTTTTGTTCCCAATATTTTGCAAGTTTTTCATAGTCAGGAGAAAGAGTTCCTTTGAAGCATGCTAAACCTCTATAAATCATCCTCACCGAGGTAAGGTCGTCATATTTTGCGTTCATATTCGATTTGTTCTTTTTCTCCACATATCTAAAAATTAATAAAATATGCTCATCTATCCTCGTCGATGTAATCTTTGCAGGGCGCTTTACAAACATAGGAGTAGTTTCTCTCAACATTTCTCGAGAGGTGTATGTGAAAGAACATCTGCCAAGAATGCCATCGTTTTGGAGCAGCAGCAAGAAAAAAAGGTTAAATCAGTGTCTCCGCATGCTAGCACGCTGCCTGCGGGTGGTATCTATATGATTCAAACTGGCATGTGTTTTGCGCTTGACAACAATGTATACAAAGTCGGAGCGACAGGAGCAGGATTTACGAAGAGATTCAATCAATACGAGAAAGGTGGTAAGGAGATCTGCTTTCAGCTTTGTGATGATTATCAGTCCAAAGAGTCTCAACTACTTGGCTTGTTCAGGAATCAATTCACTCAGCGAAAAGATTTTGGGACTGAATTCTTTGAGGGAGACATTGTAGCTATGATCGAAACGTTCAATAGATTCCTATTAGTAAATTCGAAGTAGTGGTGCAATCTAGTAAGCTTTGAACATTTTAAATCTAATATTTTCTCTTCGCATTGTTTCATGCAAACTTGAAATAATAAAACATCTCTTTTTTCGCTGCTGATGTGAAAAAATCTTGTTCATCGATCCAAAAAAAAAAAGAACTCAATCTCAGTTCTCAATGATTTATCTCAAAACCAATCAATGACAAAAGTGCAAAAATAAGACTTTATAAAACTTTACAACAAAAGGTTTTAAACATATAAGACCTAAGAGCGATTACAAAAAAAAATTGTCTGATTTCGCAAAGTTTGAATGTTAAGGTTCGGTAATTGAAATATCGAACGTATCGTCTCGAGTAATTCTTTCATCGAGATAATCTAGCGTTTCTCGCACAGTTTTGTAGATCCGTCAAGTATCAGTCGATTGAGCTGATACAGGTAATTCGAAATTCAGAACGTGATTCTGGATGATCTTTGTTTTGCTGAAAAACTAAACTACACAAGACAAGAACTTATATAGATTGAAGACATCATCTGAATCAAAACAGATCGATTAGATCACAAAAAGTGCACTAAGATAGAAGGTGAAAAAGGGTTTCAAAATTTCGTACTCTTATATACTGACATAATACAATGACAACCTGTGCAGAACTAGGAGGTAATCAAAACTCAAAATTGTATCATGAAAGCTGCAAGCAAACAGAACAAAGATCTGCAAATATAATGTAAGTAAGAAGCGAGAGTCAATATCTCTCAAACAGAGATGGACATCTGACCTACCCTCCTATTTCACAGCCATGAATGTCTTTGTGTTAGCCTATTTGTTCTGCGATGCCATGGTACATGCAAGTACTATCTACATATTGAAATGTCGCTATTATTCAACACACGTCACGCGCATCTCTAAAAACACCTTTCACAGCGTACAAATATCCAATCCCTATCTCGAAGCTCAGTACAAGGAGGCTCGTTATCGACTCAAATATGCTGGTGACAGAGTACAAGAACAGCAGTTGAATACGATATATTACATTGGCAAAACAGATGATTTGACAAAAAGATTGGAGAAACACCGAAGCGGAAAAGTGAAAGCAACAAAATTCGCCTCCAAATGGCTTCTCTGGGACTCTTTTGAAGACTATCAGGTCTCACCATTAGATCCGTCTCAAGCAGAGGACATCGTTTTCTTTTATGTTGTCAAAAAAATTGGTAGAAAGATTTCGGAATCTATTGGTCTCAATGTGAAGGGTGCGACATTCGCAACAGCGAGGAAATTCGACGCTCACGAACAACACTTTATCAGGAAGATGATTCTACACCAGAGAGGAAGATGTTTCAATTGTTTATCGCAGCATCACATGGCTGGCGAATGCAAGGAAGAAGTGTCACACGATAACACTCTCAACAATTACTTTCTAAAGAATATACGGAATGGTAGACTGCTTGTGCCCGAGAACTCAGTCAGATTTCTACGTACCTTAGGTGAAGAGGAAGATGATCGTCTTGGCTTCGGCACGAGAATCGAGTGGGATTCTGATAGATATGGTAGTGATGAAGATGAAAACAACGATACTGGTGATGAAGATGAAAACAACGATTCTGGTGATGAAGATGAAAGCAATGATTCTGGTGATGAAAATGAAAACAACGAAGATATTGATATGCTGTCCGTCTGAATATGATCGAATATACGACAAAATAGAGTTCGATGTGTGACAACTCATTTCATCATAAAAAAAACAACTTAAAGAATGTTATATTTCTGACTATTGCGAATGCGTACGTTTCACTTCAGAACATGGTCTGAGCGACGTGAATGGTAAAGTCTGAATAAAATCATCGTATAATTCTTTGTATATATATATATGTCTATGTGTATATAATGCTTTTATATCATTATAGCTTATGGCTTTTTGGTATCTTGGAGAACAATGAACACAACCACCAGAAATCCGGGAATTTCATTTGGTAAAAATTTGTTGCGCATACGCTCGCAAAGCCTGACCCTTTGTAGGATGCCAAGCTCGTTCAATGGGTCCTCCAGGAGATCGAAGATAGCGCTGAGTGATAGCTGAATTCAAAATAATGCGAGCGGCGTGCTGTGGAGTGTATTGTATGCGATGCCGGACAAAGTTTGCTTCTGAGTCTAGATGATGATTCCAAAACGTGAGTGATCCAATTCTGAAGTCATATGAATCCACAGGCGGGGGTTTGGAAGGCATGTGGTGAATACATTGCATAGAAGCAATTTCTTCATCAGCAGTGTTAATCAGATCTCCATAATTCAAATTAGGCTCTGCGTTTTTGAACGACCCACCGTTGTAAATTGCCATCTCTCGAGTCAAAGCGCATTGAAGAACATCACCATTTTTATCAATCCGTGCAATTGCTGGAATGGCACAAGGGTCTTCGTTACACCAATGGTAATGTCCCACAAACCATCGACCCTGACCAAATTCTCGCGTTCGATTGGCCTCCAAACAAGCATCAGCAAGCGGTTCAAAGATATTGTCCGGCGTCCAAGCAGCATTCCATTTCCAACGAGATATTGCATTTTCAGTAACCCCCGGATATCGTTTCTCGGAATCTTGGAGGTATGGATAGATGTTTGGAGTTTCGTACGGATCCAATTCGATGAGGGCTGATATCAGCTCCGGCGTCAATTTATCTTTGTTTCTGAAATCGTCAATGAGAGAGATGATATTTGCTGGTTCAAAATGATTGTTGATTATGTTTGTAGTATCAACATCCGAATTTGCTTCATGTAAGAATTCATTGAGGTGTGTTTGCGTTATAGTCGTAGTAATAACCATAATGGATAAGCTTGCTGAATGTATTGAGTGATGAGTATGAGCTTGCTGAGAATCGTTGTATTTGTTTTGATTGATGACAAAAGAGGAAAGAGGGTAAACGTTTGAGTTCTGACTTAACGGGATCCTAAAAAGGGAGCACAACAAGGAGAAAAAGGGTTCAATGAGGAAAAAGGGACATAACAAGGAGAAAAAGGGTTCAAATGAGGAAAAAGGGGCCAAATTATGAAAAAGGGACCATAACAGGAGGAAAAGGTGAAAAAAGGGTCCAAATGAGGATCCTAGGGCAAAAAATATTTGCACTGATGAGCTTTGACGTTTTTTTGAGTTTATTTTTGAAGATGTTTTTTTTCCAGTTCATCTTGTATAATGACAACGACGAACAATTTATATATTTCATAATATTTTATTCAACGTAATGAAGGTTTTCATTTTTCTTTCTTTGATGTTCAGCATGATGCCATATTTGGATGCAACACTTCTAAAAAACAAAGAGATTGCTGATTTGGACAAAGAGATGAAAGAGCAAAGCGATCGAATTGCGAAAATTGACCATAAAGTCGAAAATTGTGTAGCCGATCTTACAAAGATGCCGAAAAATCAAGCCTTGGAACAGCTTGAAAGCAGAATACTCGCCTTGGAATTGAAGATGATGCAATTGGAGCAACCCGGGACGCCTGGGTCAATTCAGAGGCGTCCCAATATCCGCAGAGGGGCGAGCAGTAATGGTCAAAATCTCACGCCCAACCGGGCTTACAAAGACGGTAACGATTATTTCTCTCCAGCAAGTCCCTACTCTTCATGAAGTACACTCAGTTTACGAACAGAGTGATCAATCGTGTATCCCACATTACATCAACAATGAGCATAATCGATCATATTTATCAGAAATTGAATCTCTATTTGAATAAACAAAGGTATCATTCTGAATTAACGCTTGCTGAACCAGATTTCGTACTGGATCGTAAAATACTTTTCTTGTATTGTCAATCTTTTTCATTTCCACTTTATAATCGGTTGGAAACGTGTAATATTCGTAATACTCATCAGCTATTCCTTCAGCTACCAATCCAGCATTTTTGATGTCGTTTGGTGATTGTTCTAATGATTCGTATGTTGTAGAATAATCATGTTCCCCAATGTATGTGCTCCAGAGGTACGCTCGCCATGGTTGTCTATATCCTAAGTAAGCATATCCAATCGAATGATATCCATTTCGCCACGACGCGAAAGGAAAAAACGTAAGAGAAGTGACTCTCCACTGTCCATACACGTCCGTGTAAGCTGGAGCGTACACCGCCACATAATACAGTGAATCGTCATCACTGGGAGGAAGGAGTCCACTTATTACCTCGAACGAATCTTCGGCTTGATTAACGTATTTGGATCCGAGCTGATCTGATGTAGCATGTTGTCTCAGATAAGACACGAGAGAAGAAGGTTTGATTTTGCTGTCATCTGGTAGAATTGTCACCTGATTGTGTATAGTGCTTTCAGTGTTATGTTCCATTGTCGACGGGTTAAGATATTATTAGATGACGAGTGGCATGAGGTTATGAGGTTATGAATTACGAATTATGAATTACGAATTATGAATTATGGTTTTTTCACTGATATGTGCAGCTCTTGAAATGAGATGAATATTGCAGCAATCATAAGTATTTTTCGATACACGCTCCCTTGAGCGTACTACAAGCGTTATACCACACCACAGTACCAAACATCAAAAACACTGAAATGCGCTTCTTCATTATCTTTGTAGCTGTCGCAATGTGCCATACCGTATTGGCAGCACCAATTCATCCATCAGAACCTGTAGTTAAGGAGCAGAAGCATGACACGATAAAAATGGTCGCAATCAGTATCCTCGGAGCTCTTGCTTTAAACACAGCCACGAACGGATGTCTCATCGCTTGGCGTCATTGGCAGGATAAGAAGCTCGCCAATGAACACTTCTTGCTAAAAAACGAACGCTGAAAATCATGGAAAGAACATTCACAGAAGAAAGTGCAGAAATTGTTCCACTGATATTGTTGGTCTAATAAAGAACAAAATGTTTACACTTTTCACAATCATTTGTCTTGCAGCTTATCTATCTGCAGCTTTATGAAAGAAGAAGGAGAAAATTTCAAAAAAAAAAATTGCTCAATCTCATACTCCAATATGGATTTAGAATTCTTGATCATGAAGTCTGATTTCAATTTGTCTTCACAGATCTGATCCGACATAAAAATTTGTTTCCTAAAGAACATTCCAAAAAAACACTCCATCAATCTTGGGAGAAGAATAACGCAAGCAATACTCCCAAGCTTTTTGATCGTAATTAGCAGTTGAAGGGAAAGGACATGGTGTTGTAGCGGCTCTCTCGAAAGGTAAATGATGATGATATAATGTAAGTCTTGGGTGGCTGAAAGTGAAATCTTTACCTACTACGACTCCACAGACTTTTGCGTTTTCAGTTCCTTGCAGTATACCTTGCACAAGAGTGCCTGACCCAACGGCACAAAAAATCACATCTGGTTCATACCCAATTTGTTTGCTGATTAACCGCATCCGCTTTTCAATCATTACAATACTATCCGGTATGCCAGCTCCAAAAGGTATTTTATAAGCCATCAGATGTTGTTTCTCGTACTCTCTCGCTTTCTTCTCCACTACGGAGAGATAGCCTACAGGCGTTTCATGAACGGTCGCACCTGCTTCTATTATTTTCACTGTATTCTTGTGACGATCTTTGCGTTTTGCACAAAAGATAACAGCTTTTTTCTGTTTTTGTTTACAATAGAGCGCTAATGCGATTTGAAAACCACCATATACAGGGGTAGCATATACATATTCTTCGTAGTGTTGGGGTAATAATGAATCGAGTAGTATCGATTTGGTTCCCCCGGGCAATAAGTCATCTCGGAGCACAATGATATCAGAATGCTTCTCTAAGCAAATGGCCATTTGTATTTATATTTAGTATCTCGACGAGAACCTTTTTGATGATGAGGCGATAGCGCATGAATCTTTCGAGACTGTAAGAAAAGCGTACCTCAAAACAATTAAAGAAGACTATGACTATGTTTTACTCGTTCTCAACCATCCTTCTCACTCTTCATCTCTTTGGAAGTAAAGTGATAGCAGCCGATGATCTGAATCGACCAAGTCGTTGGTTTGAACCGCGAACCGGTGATTATGTACAGCATACGCAGCAACCCTACGAATTGAATGAATATGAGGAAATACCGCTTGACATTCGACTCGTCCACCATACCGATATAGAAAACTCTTTGATAGAAGCCAACAGGAATAGATCTATCTTCCACAACCCAAAGTTTGTAGGAGTTGTACTAGGTGTTATGTTGATTATTCTGGCGACATTCATATATCTCTTAGTGGAGCGAGTCATCAAAAATCATTAGGTGTAACGGAGATATCTCGACGTTCAGAGGTTTTTTTGAGTATTTGGTTGCGTTGCTCTGCAGAAAACTGTCTAGATTGGTCTGATAAATAAATAATCCTACTTCGTTTTTCATCCCACTAATTTTACTTACTTTAGTCACGGAAACGGACAGATGGAGGTATACCAAGACAGTCTCGTCAGCTTTCGACCAAGCTATCCAGCTTTCCTCCTTCATAATGGCAACGGATGTAGCGATTTCATACTCAAACACGGTATTCCAGAAAGAGATCTGATTGAATGGGCAAAACAATTTGTACACAACAACACTGTATTCGTCGATTGTGGAGCGCACTGTGGAACATGGGCAATCATCTTAGCACCATTGTGTCTCAAAGTATTCGCGTTTGAAGCGCAAAGAAGAACTTACCTACAATTATGTGGGAGTATAGCGTTGAACAATATGGATGCTTCTGTGTTTCCTTTCCACGTTGCTTTAGGAAATCAAGATGACAAAGTAGCACATTTATCAGTTATATCTCACGATGGAGGCGGATCGTATATCGATAATTCAGAAAGTGATCAAATACAACCTATCTCCGTAGAGAAAATTCAGATGAAAAGATTGGATGCATTCGGAGAATTGTTTGAGAAACAAATATCGCTCATCAAGATTGACTGTGAGGGCACCGAAGCAATGATCATTGATGGAGCACGGAAACTTTTGGAGTCGCAAAAAAAGAAATATGGTGTTATGCCGAAAATCATATTCGAATGCTGGCCTCATCTCAAACAGCCCGTGAGAGTATTATTATTTGCGAATTTGTCAGCAATCGGGTACAAAACTACCATGATTCACGGATATAACAACATGTACTTGGCTTATGAATGAAATTTATAATTGTGACAGATGCTAATCCGATTTGGGTGGTGCAGAATTTATATGTTGTTTATTTTTTCCAAAAAAATATAACATGATTCTCGTTTACTTCTTCAACTTCCTATCCGCACGCCTTGATGCATTACCCTAACGTATTGATCGTGATATTTCTCCTCCTCATTGCCAAATACATCATACGCCTTCACAACGATGACGCACGTATTGAGGAAAGTGGCGAAGAAACGATATTAGCTGATCAAAGCACGAATGACGACGAGCAATACCACGACGATTCAGAATCAGATGATTCATATGTAGTAATTAGACGGCGACAAAATATACCATTGCGGGACAGACTGAAAATACGTGAACTAATGGGACAGTGATTTACATTCGGCATCAATTTGAATAAATGTGGATTGATACTTGATGAACGCTGTTATTATTGAAATTGATTGTATACATCGTTTTTTCCCTTACTCAGTTTGCTTATTGTAAGCTAAATCATTTGGAGAATTCATAATAGTTGTTTGTGGCGTGGTGATGTGAACCTTGTGCTTTCCCTTTGGAGGACATGTTGAGGGCTGTGATTGTGTGTTAAGTGAGTTTGTTTTCTTGTTTCCAGCTAGATCCCCAAGATCATTGGGTAGAAAGAATGTCTGACATTTACAATCTGGGTAACTCCGTTTATTATCAAATTGAGCCGCACGTAACTTCGTGTGCTTCTACAAGCTGCAATAAAAGGCACTGCAGGGAGATGTAAATGATAAAAAGAGTCGATGAAAAAAAAAACCTTTTCAGTATCAAACCAAGTGACTAAACTTGCACCCGATGAGCGATATCCTAGATTACGTTCGTCAGCTTTCATGGGTTGTGACCGAGCATCCAAACAACGCAAAGGAGTATCATGACGACAAACCTATCCCACCTACAAGATTACATGAAACATTGTTTGAACACGATGTGGTCATCTCCCTTCATACCAGTCGATATTGCCGCTCTCAGAGACTCATCATTGTTTCTGGAACTGTCTATGATGTGTTGTATGCAATATACAACTTCTACAAAGGGTTGATTTTGACATCCAGTGATATGAAGGATATGTTCCTCTTGGATGATGGTTATTACGAAAAGGCGAAATCATACTTCTTGTGCGGAGAAACAATCACCTATGGAGATATAATTGGAGAAGCTAAGTATTTTCAGGGATTCGAAACAGACAATCAAGCCGATTACAAAATCGTGTGTGGAACCTGAATATAATCACGAAGAGGTCTATATATTTTGTTGTGTATTCGCGCGATCCGTTCCCTCTTTGATTACTAGCTTTTGTTTTTGAAGTGATATTGCGCTATAAATCTGTGCTAATACATCCCATATCACAAATCCTTCGGATTCCGGTCGATATCGAAACATCAATATTCCCTCCTGTTCTATGTTTTGTTGTCTAGCCTGATCTTCGTGCTGTTTCCTAGCAGGATGTTGCCGTTCTTCATCACACTCCACAGCGCTCCGGTGATCATCGAAATACATATCCAATAAGTAAAGACTACTACCAATTTTGAGTCTATATTGTTCACTGATCTTCTCGCTAGCAAACACTATGTGGATTATATCCAGTGTCGATCTTTCAATACTAGGAGCATATATTTCATCCAAATTAATTCCATATTCCTTGGCAATTATTCTTACGTTTTTCTTTCTAGATTTTTGTAAGATGAGAGTGACACCCTGTTTATTTAGATAGTTTTTTGAACAATTTCTACCGATCAGATCTTTTACTTGTTTCTTTGACTTGAATTCTTTAGGTATTCGTGTCAAATTATCATTGATATTGACCAATCCTAAGCGTTCACTTAGTCGAAAAGCATCAAAAGGAAACTCGTCTTCAGCCATGAAGCAACGAAACGAAAAAATAAGATCGAGAAATATTTTATGCTACGAACTGTGAATATATTGCTCTGCAGATTTATATCGATCTTTCTAGATTTTTCGTTTACAAATCGGAGACGATGGAATATTACTTCATATTTCGTAATCATGTCAAAAACAGTTGTTCAGGATGAACAGTGGTCGCGGAATATTGATGGAGTTATGTACTATCGAATAAAATTCTTCGCCAAGCTGCTTGATATAAAAAACGTCGGGGGTTCTATCATAAACTTACCTCATGAAATGAAGAAATGTTTACCTTTCGAGACTCGGGGTGGTATACAATCGACGCTATGTGTTACAATCGAAGGTTTAACGCTGTTTCTCCAAAGATCAAGAAAGCCAAACGTTGACGAAGTTGTCAAGCAATATGGAATTGATTTAAGCAAGACTTACATGGTACCAATAGAGGTGAAGATTTTGCAACATATCAAAGCTGTTTTTACAACCGAGAATATACAACATCAATACCGTGTTCTCTGTGACAATGTTGTATACTACATTGACATTTACCTTCCTCGCTGGAAGATCGCAATTGAGGTCGACGAGACTCATCACTCAAAACAATCAGATCAGGATCGACACAGACAGAATGCAATCATGATGAAAGAAGGGTGCTACTTCCTGCGATGTTCACCTTATCATAAATCCTTTGATATCTTCAATTTTCTTGGGACGAATTAACCGTGCAATCGAAGATAAGAAAAATGAAGATCTAATAATAGGTCTCTCGAAGCGACTAATCATCTAAAGTAATCTATGTTACAATGCAAAAAAGCAACGTCAAGATTGTCACAATTTTCACGAATTTTCAATTTGTCCGTGTTGTATTGGATATCAATCTTTTGATGCCGAATGCGAACGAAGTTGCTGCGATCCTTCTGCTGAAACGAAGGGCAACACTTAATTCCATATTCCTTTACGACTACCTGACACTTGTTACAAAATTTATGTCTTTTCAGGTGTACGTTGAGACATTTCAACGCCTCGTTAAGTTTGTCAGCTGCAGGTATTGATACAAAGCCATGTGAGCGCAAATGCCTGAAAAACTCCTGCATTTTGACTGGCCTTATTTCATTCACATCATACTCAATACCATTTTCATTTATGTCTAACTTCATGAATTCTATGATTTTACTGATGGTATCATTTTCCTTGGTGATATTTATAGTGACCTTCCGTTTCACAGAGGGCGCTACTTCGATCGCACTTTCGCTAGTTGAAGTTTCCTCAACTTCTTCATTTTCTTGTTCTTCATCAACCTCACTGGTCTCAGCGTCTTCGATATAAGACTCCTTATCCTCTATTGAAAGCCCGTTTACACGATCAACGATTTCATCTTTGTCTTTGTCTAAAATCCGATATGTATCAACAAATGCTATAACTTCTTTGATGATACGATCTAGCGTCTCAATGTTGATATCAAAAAACTCATGTCTCGGATGAATTCTATGTTCATGTAGAACGAACTTGAGACATCTTTCAATTATATCAGAATCAATACAATTATATTCTCCAATAAGCTTTAACTCTGGAAGTGAAGTTTTTTGAGACTTGAGGCGTTTTTTTACTTCGTCGATCGTCTTACCTATCTTATAAAATCCTCGATTATCAGCGTATGCATAAATATGCTCCAAAGCTCTATTTCTCAGCGCTTCTCTTTTGATTCGACGTCCAAGTAGACGTGCCGCAATTTCTTTTGTTTTCTTCAATACCGCAATCTCAGTGTTTTTTTGTTCAAGTAGTTGCTTGAAAAGTGTCGCAGATTCTAGAGCTTGTTTTTCAAATACTTGGTACAACTCTAATCTTTTGCTTTCAACAAGTCCAGATGCAAACTTTCTGAATTTTTTTGCAATTGGTTTCCGGGACAACATGACTACTTGGTACATACCCTGTTCTGTGAGAAATATTGCTTGTTGTTCTCCTCCACGGGTGCCTGTTTTCAGGGCTACCTTGTCTTCATCGTCAATATTGTTGAGGGAGTTCCTAATTTTAGCAATTCCGAGTATTGCACCAATCTCAGTTGCTCTAAACAAAGGTTTTTCAGCTGTTCCATGAACAGTAAAAGGGAAATTCAAAGGCCCATCTGTGAATGATTGTGATATAAGAGTGTTTTCGTAACTAGGTGGCGGTGTGTCCATTGCTTCTTTGAGTAAGCTATTAACAACTAAGGGCCAAAGACTTTTTTACGTATGAGATCGCGCATCTTCTCTGATACCGTCTAAGAAATCTGACCAATTAGTTTCCCGGTGTGTAATTATTACTTACTCATATATCGGTCCATTGTAACTTGAACTCACAATGTCTTTTTCGCATCTTCTCCAATTGAAATCAGTTCAAATGATGTCTGACCTCGGTCCAGTGCTTATTTATATAGCGTAATAGTTTACGGCGAAGGAAACATAGTGGATGGCTGTAGTGCTGTTGGCGTTGAAACTCACAAGATAATTCGTGGAACTAGTAACGGCTTGTATTGTAATACTGTTAATTTTATTTCCTGATGCATCGGCTGCAGCACCACTCATCGCAGTTACATCGTCTAAATTGGAGAAATTAGTCGATCTTCCAGTGGCTGCGATCGTTGCGGTACACAATCCTGTTGCTGACGGCGTCGTGCGCAAGGTTGTGAAAATGGTAGAAAACGTGGATTGAACTCGTTGCGTTGTGGAGCCAAATGTGATCGTACCACAATTCGTGTTTGAAGAAGCAGTCAAAGATGGTTGGGAAAGTGTAGGAGACGCCCCTGTTGGCCCAGTACTTCCAGTAGCCCCAACATTTCCCGCACTGCCCGTCGGTCCTGTGACTGTTGAATTGGCTCCCGTTACCCCAGTACTCCCCGTAGGCCCATTAGCTCCAGCACTCCCCGTCGGACCCACACTTCCGGTACTTCCTGTATTTCCAGTTACTCCTTGCGCCCCATTAGCTCCAGCACTCCCTGTCGGTCCCGTATTTCCTGTCACACCTTGAGCGCCACTAGCTCCAGCACTGCCCGTCGGTCCGATACTTCCCGTACTTCCTGTATTTCCTGTCACACCGTTCGTTCCGTTCGTACCATTTTGCCCGCTCGCACCTGTGGGTCCCGTACTTCCAGTTACTCCTTGCGTCCCATTAGCTCCAGCACTGCCCGTCGGTCCGATACTTCCAGTATTTCCAGTATTTCCCATTACACCGTTCGTACCATTTTGCCCGCTCGCACCTGTTGGTCCAGTATTTCCAGTCACACCTTGAGCGCCACTAGCTCCAGCACTCCCCGTCGGTCCGATACTTCCCGTGCTTCCCGTATTTCCTGTCACACCTTGTGCCCCGCTAGCTCCAGCACTCCCCGTCGGTCCGATACTTCCCGTATTTCCTGTCACTCCGTTCGTTCCGTTTTGCCCGCTCGCACCGGTGGGTCCCGTACTTCCTGTAACTCCTTGCGCCCCACTAGCTCCAGCACTCCCTGTCGGTCCGATGCTTCCAGTACTTCCTGTATTTCCCGTTACTCCTTGCGCCCCACTAGCTCCAGCACTGCCCGTCGGCCCGACACTTCCAGTACTTCCAGTTACTCCTTGAGCGCCATTAGCTCCAGCACTCCCTGTCGGTCCGATACTTCCCGTACTTCCTGTATTTCCAGTTACTCCTTGAGCGCCACTAGCTCCAGCACTCCCTGTTGGACCAACACTTCCTGTATTTCCAGTTACTCCTTGCGCCCCAGTACTTCCTGTATTTCCAGTTACTCCTTGCGCCCCAGTGCTTCCTGTATTTCCTGTCACACCGTTCGTTCCGTTTTGCCCACTCGCTCCCGTGGGTCCCGTATTTCCCGTCGGCCCTTGTCCACTTCCGGATGGCCCAGTATCACCTTGGAGACCTTGTTGCCCTTGCAATCCCTGCACACCTTGTGCCCCGGTTGGTCCAACATTTCCATTCTGCCCATTCGCTCCTGTCGGTCCCGTAACCGTAGAATTGGCGCCCGTTGCCCCAGTGCTACCTGTTGGCCCAACACTTCCAGCACTTCCTGTCGCACCGTTTTGCCCACTCGCTCCTGTCGCCCCCGTAAAACCAGTACCGTTTATTCCGTTTTGCCCGCTTGCTCCAGTACTACCCGTTGGCCCGACACTTCCTGCACTTCCCGTACTCCCAGTTACACCGTTTTGACCGCTTGCTCCAGTACTCCCTGTTGGGCCAACACTTCCAGCACTTCCTGTGCTTCCAGTTACGCCATTTTGCCCGCTTGCTCCAGTACTCCCTGTCGGCCCGACACTTCCAGCACTTCCTGTGCTTCCTGTCATACCATTTTGCCCGCTTGCTCCAGTACTCCCTGTCGGCCCGACACTTCCTGCACTTCCTGTACTTCCTGTCACACCATTTTGCCCATTTGCTCCAGTACTACCCGTTGGCCCGACACTTCCTGCACTTCCTGTACTTCCTGTCACACCATTTTGCCCATTTGCTCCACTACTTCCCGTCGGCCCAGTATTTCCTGTCGGCCCCTGTCCATTCCCGGACGCCCCGGTGGGTCCAATACTACCATTTTGCCCACTCGCTCCAGTCGCCCCTGTCGCTCCGACATCTCCTTTTACTCCATTTTGTCCGCTCGCCCCTGTTGGCCCAGTATCTCCAGACACTCCGTCTTGACCATCTTGTCCATTTTGCCCACTCGCTCCTGTCGGCCCCGTGCTACCCATGACTCCTGTGTTGGAGATATACTCAGTCACATCGTTCATTGTAATTGTCGAATCATAGTCTAGCACCTTCATTGAACCGCTCCCATCCATTGCGGCAATATTCACATTTGAAAACGTGCCGGGATAAAGATCACTCATTTTTACAATTATAATTGATTCTTCTCTTTACTTCTTTAAGAGCGAAACTTTTTGTTATCATTTCAAGACTATCTGTTTTGTTTTGTATGACAAATGCGGCGCGGTAAACAATGCATAAAGCCGTTGCGAACTTTATATAATAAAGACTGAAACAGATGAACCTCTTATAAGGTTTCTCTAAAAATATCTTCATCTGATGAAAACTCCGTGGCTTACGATTTGTATAACAATGACACATTGCGACTAAAATCACATGTATTGTCCGGTATATTTCCATTACGCCAACGATTGTCAAACACAACCTTGATATTTAGCTTTTCGCAATTCTTGTTTATTTTTTCTTGATGTTCCACTGGACCGTACAGCCACAATACTCTCTTGTGTTCAGGATAGTAATTTGAATAAATCAGCACTTGACCAACAGCATTAATCCATTTTGTAGAATACTTGATTTCGATAACGGAATTGGTAGTCAAAACATCTATTCTTCCAAGGTTGCTATCAACACAGATCTCGGTCCTTCCGCCTAACAACGAAGCCACACAATCTCTCACTACTTCTTCACGTACATATCGATCTTTTACTTTGTTATTTGTCAGTATCTGTGATTGCCTCCTTGACTTGGTATTCATTATTTTCAACAAATCGCTTCCGTTTTTAATGGGAATACACCAGACAGGTCGTTGACCTTGCCCACGAAACTGTAACTTCTTGATCCCGGGAAGTGTGTTATTTTTCAAAATATTATTGAGAACCTCACTGGCATTGTGTATCTCGGGTCTGTGAAATTCTATGAAATCTATGCAACTCATATGTTCCTCTTTTTGTCTTATTGTTTTGTGTAACGACAAGTTTTCAGTATCTTTTATCAATTCCTCCATGTATGTAAGCCGAAAATTAACATCATCTTGACCTCAAACTTCGAATTGAATGTTTAATCTATATATTTCTTGCAATGACACGATACCCGTGTATTCATAAACGGTGCAGCAAGCTATGTAGAACATTCTGCAACACATCTCCATTGAGAACAGCCACACATCGACTTTATGTAGTTATTCAAAGTCATATAGAATAACTCAGAGAATCTTTAGTGAAGATTTATTTGGACACTGCAATTTTCATATTTTGCAAGAAGTCTTATTTGAAGTTTGAAGTTCATAAAAGAAATTCCCCTGTGTTTCACATTTTTTCTGACTTAAAACACAAAACTTTTCATGTTACTTTGGCATTTATTGTTAGCTTGGTCGTGTGTGCTGGCAACTCTGTCATCAGTATGCAGCGATCCAAACTTTATCACCCTCAACGATCAAGCGTGGATAGTTACTAACCAAGTGGATGGTATATACGAGGGAGATTTCTTTCATTTGTTCAGCTTTGATTATAAATATATGAGCGTCTATATTGATCAACAACGACTAAGACAAATCAGAACAAATGAGAAGGAGACTAGTGATTGGGTTGAGCTGTTTATGATGCAGAAAAAGAAGGAAAAAGTGTACTTGAGTCGGTATCCTTTCCCGACTTTGACGAGCGGAAACCATAAAGTGACGATATATCTAAGTGGAGAAATGACCTCAGATGGAACCTCTCCGTTTGCTTCCATTGAATCAACCATAAACTGTACTCCGGTAGATCTGATATTTTTCGCTGGCGAAACATGCGTATGTCGATTAGACGACCATCCTCGTTTATACGAGGGAAGAAGCATGGGAAACAAAATAAATCTCAGTCGCAAGAGTTCCTAATAGAAACATCGCTGAATACTGTTTCTGACAAATCCATAAGGAAATGCTAGAGTACCAAAGATGAAGACCGAGCAAACTGCAGACAACCATAAATAAATCTTCTCCGAATCACAAATAACCAGTATCACAAAGAGCAATAACGTTATTATCAAAAACGAGATACAAGTATTAGAAAGCCATTTTTTCCAAACAATATCACTCAACGACATAATATCGGAATTGAGATCTTTTTGCCATATCAGATTTTTTTTGACCCGTGCAACATCGATTTTACCCAAGTTTTCCAATATATGCAAGAATGCATCATAATGAATTTCGATTGGGAGCGCATTGTCAATGATAATCTGTGCTCCTTTCCTGCTTACCATATAAGCATCAGTTCCACACAAGAATGCTTGGGGTAATGGAATGCCGTTATGAAGATGTAAAAGATCTTTTCCAGACTTCGCAAATCTTTCTTTTTGTCTAGGAATATCTAATTGTGTGGAGACAATAACATCGTCCTCGCAAATGATTGCAAATTCGTCATCAGTTTTGAGAAAACTCTCCAAAGCTTTGACATGGCTTAGTGTACAACCAATCGCACCCGCACTTTGTATAAAGAAATGCGAGTGATTATCATCCGGGATGTGAGAATGTGCGGCGGCGTGCATTTTGTACTGTAGATACAAACTATAAACGGAGTTGTCATCGACATTCGGGTGATAGTTTGCATATAGTTCTTTGCCGTTTACAGCCTCCACTCTTATTATTTCACAAGCGTTCTCATTCACGACCCGATCAAATTGCTGTTGCATTTTCATCCATCTGTCGTTCCTATGAGCCAAATTGATGATATACACTTTCATCGGTGGCATGATTTAGTTCTGTATCTTTACTTTTGTTGAATTGACTTCTTTTTTTTTCCGCTAAAATCAAAGACTAAACAGAAATGGAGTTTGTTACTGTTGCTAATTACTTTCATCTAAATTTGAAAAGATTGAAAGAACAATATGCAGATGCTGGAATTGACCTAAAGATTCTTGGTTTAGAGGATGATATCGTTTTGGGTTGGGATCATCAAGGAAATAACTTTGGTTTCAAAATGAAGATGCTACACGATTTTCTCCGTGAGAAAGCAAAAAGTTACCCAGACACAATCTTGGTCTTTACAGATGCGTTCGATGTTTTGTTCTATGGGTCTCAAAAAGAGATATTGGCGAAATGGGAGACATTCAAATGCGAAGCCGTGTTTTCCTCAGAGTTCTTCTGCCACCCTAACCAAAGAGTAGCCCACGCTTATCCACGATTATGTTCTAGCTTCAAGAGACAAAGATATCTTTGTTCCGGTGCATTTATAGGCCGAATAGGATATCTCTATAGTATTATGGAGAAATATACATATCAGATAGCAGATGATGACCAAGAGTATTGGACCAACGTATTTTTGAACGAGTATGACACAGGTCTTATTCGATTGGATGTAGAAAATCTTATCTTTAACAATACAGGATCTGAGCTGTTAGATATTGAAGTGATCGAAAACCGTTACAGAAACAAGAAGACAGGTACCACACCAAATTATATTCATGCAAATGGGAGCGGCTGGGTTATACCGCTTTATGATAATTGGGCAGTCACTGGTAAAAGGGCCGGTTTCCAACACGTAGAAGCCTTACAAAAGATTTGGAGCACTGCTTCGTTTTGTAATGAAAACAAGCTTAGTTTGATAATTATTTCGTTAATATGTTTGTGCATTCTATTTTGCGCTATTTCAGTGTTGAAAAAGCAAACGAGTTCAATCACAAATTGGATGTACAAACATTTCACACAGATGACGTAGATATTGTTAGTAATCCCGGATGTCTTATTGTGGCTTGCTCCAAATGCATTCGAGTGGTATGGAGATTGATACAAATATAAATCAACATGACTGCAAAGACCAATAAAAGGTAAACAAGTGTTCCAATGAAAATTTTCAACATCATTTTTGTTGTTCTTTATATTTTCTTAATCTTTGTTTTGTCTCTCAAGTTTATTCGTTATTGGTGGCCATTATTACAGCCAGTACCGATTACTGATTGTAATATTCAAACTTTTTCAGAATTCCAACCTAAAGCAGGAGACATCTTATTATCGAAATGGGGTGAAACGCCAGAGCCATTTGGTAAAGTGCCTTGGTGGCATCATATCGCAATTGTATTTGAGGACAAAGAAGGTGTGTTACAGATTGCTGATTTTCGAACCAACACACAAAATCACATTTATGGTCCGAATATACATGTTGTTCCTTTGGACCAAAAGATTGCGCATTCCAAACCCACTACTATGTTGGCACTTCGTCGGCTAAGTCCTCCGTTAGATCGAGAGCAGAAAATAGAGTTGTTGGATGCCATCCTCAGCCATAAAGATATCGAATTTGATAAATTGTATATTCTTACTCATTTTATCCATATCACAGGTCTTTCCGAATATCTCCCAGAGACAAAAACTATGGGATGTTCTCCATTTGTATTTTCTGTATTAAACAAGATCGGTGTGATGCATGTAGATATTTATAAATTTCCTTTGTATCGATTCTATCAAGATTACCCGCAACTTGATGGTATTATGCTGTCACCATATCAATATGAGTCAGAGATTTATATCAACAAAAGAGATTCAAAAGAAAGAATTGAATAATGAATGGAACTAATCAATTACGACTCAGTATCTTGGCAATTCTCGTTTGGTTACAACAAAAACTCTTAACGCCACGTCATAGATAGCATCGAAAGTTCCCTCATCATCGATTGCTTGCAACAAATCATTGAAAACTGCTGCAAGAAGGTAACACATTTCTTGCGATCATCTTTTGATCTCTCTTTGGTGTGTTCATCCAGGCTTTGCGGAATTCACCAAATGGGGTAAATCCAAGATATCTCGATGGAATGGAAGTTTTTTGTTTGGTAGAAAGAATACATGATACATCACATCTCGATCGTGAGTAAGATCAAAATTTCTTTCCAATGGAAGAATACAATTATTTTCAATCCACTCCTTCCATATTAATCTAATCAAGTTTGTTTCTCTTTGATTTTTTGTCATTGTGTATGCCGGTGGAGCATCGATGACTTCACTCATGAAGATGTCCGAGCGAAATGTATGATTCAGAAGATAAGCCAGTAATTTGCAGCCATTTCTTTCATCGCCCTCCTCATTTGCTTTTCTGATCACAGTTTGCGCGCTCGTTCTACCAGCAAGCATATCTATCAAATATGCCTCCACTAATCTACTGATATGCATTTGAGTCTTTAATTCTTCGATTCTTCAGTTCTTCAATTCTTTAATTCTCTAATTCTTTTACTTTATACTTGTGAGATTTGTGATCCCTTCAATGCTTTTTATGATTTCGAATCTTTGATTTTCGTGGATTTTCATTTGGCTTTTTTACTCGATCGACAAAGAAAAGTGTTTTTGCATATTGATCCTCGTATGCATTTGTCCAAACTCACTATATAACCTCATTGGGGAAATAGTTCTTACGATTTGTTCTCGAGAGTAACGGGGCTGATAAATCATTTCAAGAGTATCATCGTTGCGATCGCCAGTATTATATATTTTTCTTATCTTCAGTGGTGAAACAGAATCTATGAAGATCCCAAAATCTGTGCTTTGGACTGATTGTGTCAAGATACCCGGAACCATAGCGACTAATGATGTTTCATTGGTAGGGTTGATATGACATGATATCTCCTCCATTCCACTGAGGAATAGACCCAATCCCTGAGGATGTGTCATACGAAAGATCACTCCGTGTTTCAAATGTTGTTGACTTATCTGTTCTATTTCAGTTTTGCCCACAACGGTCAAAGATTCATAAGGTGTCAGTAGACCCAAGTGAGTCCGCAATACGACTCGCAGAGGGTCGCCAAGCCAGTATCTACCTTCTCGGAGAATGACTTGTTCTTGAAACATAATCTGTAATTTTTCAATGAAATCCAATATCCTTCAAAGTATCTACACAAATCCACTTGGTAATGTTTCTTTGTGGAATGTTGGAACCCAAAGGAGACAAATTGATTAAGAAAAAATCTTTTTTAAAGAACGTTCAACTGCAGCAATCAATAAGCTTTTTTTGAATGATTCTCTCGAAGTACAAGTTGTTTTTGTCGAAGCAAAACGCTTAAATGAAATAACAAAAACGAAAGAACGTAAGAGAAAATTTGTAAACCTTGAATACCAACAATTTCATAACACAACATCATTGGTGCCAATCCATGATTTGCTCATCGACAATCCGCCACGACATCTCACCTTTGATCCGTCCTTCTGAACATCTCTCAACACCTACTAACTCCGCAAACGTATTACTACTGAAATCGAGACCGCCGTTCCCTGGTTCACCACATGCCGAGCATGAATCCCAGACCACTAAGGGGAGATCATCTCTTTCTTGACCATTTATAGTTACAATCACTCGTTTACCACAATATTTGGCTTTGTCCATCAGCGAAATAGGAATTGCTACAATGTTATCATTATTTCTTTGTCTCAACGTCTGATAACCGCTGTTAGGTTCGCACGAGGTGTAACCATTTGATTCGGGGAAGAATTGTATATTGTTAGCCGGTCCACATTTACCACCCGTTCCATCACTACTAAAATAGAAAGTGATATCGTTGCTATCTGCAGGATTACTTTGATAAAGAACGTGCTGATATCCATCATTGATATCCAATGGTGCTTGTTCCTGTATTGTAGGTAGAACACCCACCTTCGCAAAGTCGGATACACTTGTTTTATGAAGAGCACTCATATAACTCAGGAAAGGTGGAACCACAGTGGTCTTACTAGGTTGTAAGAACGGGGTCGAAGCTACATCGTTAGGTAAAACCAAAACTCCTTGAACAATTCCAGTATCTAAGGTAGATAATTGCTCAAACAAATTGGGAGATAACATCACGCGGTTCGCTGTGTCTAAGGCGTCAATTACTGTGCCTTGAACTTCCAAATTTCCTACTTTGACAGTAACTTGTTGTCCGCACAAAGTGTGTTTGAAGATATTAGAACCAACGGATATTTGATTAGGAACATTTGCTCCGTCGATTTGACATGCGTTGTGATCCACATTCTGGAAGTTCATGTATCCGATAAGTAATGGTACAGTGGGAGGTAGCGCATTGCTCCAAATCACACAACATGACAAAAATAACAGTGATCTCAAGTTCACAAACATATTTATATTTATGTTTATATTTATCATTTGCTTTCACGAGGTGAGTTTAATATTCAAAACACGAAATGTTTATTAGTCAATCTGTGATTTTATTCACTTTATTCTTCTGTAGTCTCGCAATAGAAAAAGAACGTCCAAGTTTGATCCGATCGGCGTCATCTTCCATGCGTCGATATCTCACTCTGTGGCCTGATCCTTTAGTGGAAGCATTACTAAAAGCATACTCCGACACCCACGGATTTCAGGAAGGTACATACTTTGGTCGTGCGCAAATGATTAGCGATTCCATTTATCAAGATTCAGGTAAGTGGCGCAGTCCCTCTGAAGTCCGAAGAAAACTAGCAACTTTGGGAAAAACAATGTGATTCTCACTCGACAACATCTGCAGCACTCATTATATTTACTGCAATGAACGTGTAATTGTGTGAATCTTGGCTTATGTGAAACGTGAACTCACACGAAAGCGCACAAAAGACAAAATACAGAAGATGGTCCACGTTTCGCATTTATACTCTGCTGATTGGTTTTCTGGCGCTGATGGACCACAACTGGCCATGTTTCGGAACGCTCATGAGAAAAACCATAAAGCTTACGTCGTGTCGATATCCCCAAGAAACGGGTTCCGAAGTTACGCAAGTTACCAAAATTGGCGAAAGGCTGTAGAAGGATTAGGCTCATTGGGAACGCTGATTCGACATCACTTCGAACTCATCCCACAAGACGTTCCTTGCAAACTATATTTCGACTTCGATAAATATTACGCCGATCAAGAGTCCTCCACCGGGGTTAAGCATGGAGATGTGGACATCAACGAGTTCATGGAGAAAGTGGAAAAGGCGCTTCTACCTATTCTGAGAAAAGCGACGAATCAAACAAATCAAGAAAATGATCAAACAATCAAGGAAGCCTTTGTGTGGATGGACAGCTCAACAAAAGAAAAGTTTTCATTGCATCTCGTAATTCATCTTGTGCTAGATGATCAACTGTGGCTAGCTCCCAATAGTGTGGCAGCAGGCTATTTCAACTATCTGATGCTCAATCAATCTGGAGAAGACGGGCATTGGCTGCAAGAATATACAGATGCGGGAGTTTACACAAAAAACAGATTGATGAGAATGCTGGGATCAAGCAAAAAAGATAAATCGAACTCATTGAAACTGATCAGTCGAGTGTGTACCATCGAAAATTTCGAGAAAAGTACAATCACATGGTGTGACTCGTACGAAAAACACGCAATCTTCGCTGTTCCTCAAGATTATCTACAAGGAAAGAACAACCTCAAACATAAACTCTTCAAGAAAAGCGAAATAGAAGCAAAACTCGATTGTGATGAAGGAGTTGTTATCAGGAGAATGGAACACCTAATCAGAGACAAAGTTCATGCAACCGTATTCTTGCAACAAACAATGGATGCGAACGGGATCGTCAGATTCAACTATTCGGATCGGAAAGAGCGTTGCTACACCTCCGAAATACATGAAGGAAATATGAATTTCAGCTGCTCTATTGACTTGGAATCACAAGACATTTACATGCATTGCTTCAGCGCAAAATGTAACAAGAAACCTAAACTCTTACTTGGGTCGTTGAACAGTGAAGAACAAAAGGTATGGGAAATTGATGCAGTTGAAATCAGAGAAGAGTATCTATCCACCAAGATGATGGATCTTCAGCATCCCCTAGGCAAAATCATTGAAAAATTCAGTCGAAAAGAAATCAGTTGTCTCGGGGTCAGGTCCCCTATGGGTACAGGGAAGACCAAGCTATTAGAAGAAATGTTTGAATTGCACAATAAAATTATACCTGAAGATGCCACAGTCCTGCTCCTTGTGTATAGGAGGACTCTCTCAAGGGAACTGATGGCGAGACTTCACAGTTGCGGCTTCCAAAACTATCTCAAAATCAAAGAATACGCATTATACGATAGGAAGAGATATCCCAGAATCATTTGTCAGCTGGACTCGATGGACAGATTGTGTGAATACGAGTTTGATGTCCCACAATTCGACTATATCGTAATTGATGAAGTCGAGTCTGTGCTAAATCATATTCAATCACAAACATTGAAGAAACCGTATCAAAAAATGATCAAAATCTGCAAAATGTTACAAGGAGAAACGAGCATTGAAGATATCGAAGAAGAAGTGGAAAAACACTCTGATAACACCCCGTCAATATTATTGTTGGACGCTTTATATGGAATGAAGACTTTTGCGCTCATCAAGGAACTTGGTATAAAGCAAGCATTGGTGGTCAACCGTCACCAAAACGCTAGACTCAAAAGAGACTTCGAATTTGCAAATTGGCACACAGACGAATGGATTAGGATGATTGTTGAAGATTTGACACAAAACAAGAATATCGCAGTTGTGACATTATCACAAACAGTCGGTGAAAGATTGAAGGAGATTGTATTGCTAGAATGCGAAGGAATCAAGGTAAGCGATTCTGATTTCGTATATTGAGATTCGGAAACTCAAAGTTTTGAGTAGATTCTTTTCTATTCGAGCAAGATGGACGATCGGAGAAAAGCCGATTTCGAAAACATCAATGACGCATGGAAGGATGTCAATCTTTTGATATATACGCCGACGATAGAGAGCGGTAAGACAAAAAACGGATCAAAACTTGCAATTATATAAGAAGTATTTACAAATTCTGATCCTCAGGAATCGATTGTTCTTTGAAAGACCATTTCTATCGCGTCTATGGTTACGTTGTGGGTTTTACTGCGTGTGCTAGAGCTTTAGCGCAAATGGTAATGAGAGTACGATATCTGATCTGTCCTGTGATCAAGGTTTGTGTGGGAAGAGGTATATCCATGTCTGATGTAGCGAAGTACCCGAAAGCGAACCATCAGACCATTGTGCAAAAAGCGTTATGGATGAATCGGCGAGTTCAACAATACTCCAATCCTCTCGAAGAAGCTGCTGATACCATCCGCGAAATGGGACCCGTTCGATTGTTACCATACTGGCCAGCTGTGAATACAATTGCGCGTGTTGAAGCAGAACTCGTTAACAGTAGCCGACGTTTTCTCGATGAATTCAAAGCTTTGGCTATTGAAGGTGGTCATAGTTATTTGTTTACTAAACTATCTACCGACGAATACGAAGCATATACATTAGATCCAAAAAATGCGGTCGATGCCAATTTTCAGTATAAAGCTTCAGAGTACGAGTCATTGATTGAAAAAGAACAAAACGAGCAAGCTACCGAAGAGGACAAGAAATTACTTCAACGATATCGATACCTTCGCTACTGGAACGTACAATGGTGTGATGAAGTTTTTGTTAAAGAACATCCGATCAACAAAGACGATACTGCCCGATCCTTATTGAAATGTCTTGTTACCAAGAAAACACAATTCTTGGGTTTCACTTACGACCGGTCGAACGAAACCTTGGTCGCGGCAGGGATGTTACGAGAAGTTCTCGAAACTCTTGGATTAAGGCATATCTTTGACTCTAATCATGTGGTTGATACATCAAAAATTTCGACAAAACAATTGGAAGAATTGAAAAACTCTGAATTCATCAAAAGCTACTTCCGCGCATGCAGCGTATTTGCTATCCGCGACACTAAGAAAAGGGACAAATGGACTGCAAACAGTATTATGCAAGCAATTGTAGTGGCTCTCCGGCGGGCGAAGTTAAAGATGACGAATAAAAGACGCCATCAAACAGTAGATGGCAAACGCGAGTATTATTACGTTTATCAATTGGAAAAAGAGTCTGTTGAAAAAGCAAGTGAAATGGTTTTGCTTTCCATCAAAGAAGCTGGGGGTAAAACTGATTGGAAATCGGAGCTGTACAGCAATGTGACGAACTTTATGACGACTCTTGATCAAGATGGTTACAAACATTATCTCAAATATTTGAGTGTACCCGACGACCTCTCCACTAATATGTTGGAACTCACGTTGAAAGAAGAGAGTACCGTGTATACTTCGTCTGATGGCTCGGACTCTGAAATATATTAGAGCCAAGTGAAGTGAGTTTTCTTTACAATTATTTTATCGCTTTGCGCAAAGCTTTCTCATTGTATATCTTGAGCAATCGCTGATAAGTGGGGCCATCTTTTTTGATTTGTCTTCCTGTCTCTGGATTCACATAAAGATAATTTTCCTTATGATTTTTATTGTCCACAGTTTTTCTCTTTGTTTGGGTTCCTCGCGGAACGGAACGTGGTGTCAAACGTGATGCACGCAGATCATTGGTGATTGCCAATTGTTTTTCATATAATTCTTTGTAACGTTTCTTTTCACTCTGACACAAGTCCGTATGCTCTTCGTCAAATTGTGCGAGAATAAGATCGATTTGGGACTCTAACAAACTGATATCTCTTTGTGGAAGAGGTGCAAATACTTTCGTCGCATCTAATCCTATTTGATCGTTGTTTACCAATGTGTGTGTCAACATTCCCTGGAGCTGGTAGAGTAAATCCTCATTTGCCGTATCATACTTAAGTCCATCCTCTATTGGCAGGGCGGTGAGTGCTTCTTTCATGGTAGGTATAATGGTCAGAATCCAATCCGCGCATATATCGGAGAGAATCGTAAATAAGCTGAAAAAGGCACAAGGATCTTTTCCATTTATTAATTGATCGATTTTCATATCCAAATCATGGAAATTCATTTTACTACGCAGATACAATAGACCAAATACCATGGAATAAGAAGCACAATACCCACCACCACCCTTCGGGTTGATTCTTTTAGAGCAAGATCGTTCACGCAATTGGGGTGCCGATTTACAACCATCGTTTTGTTTGAAAACATAACCATTTGCACGGCAACACCTCTCTATTTTTTGTTCAAAACGTACTTTTTCCTCAATATCTTCAAAGAAACTACCACCATTCGGATCCCACAGAAACAGTTCCTTGTTGAGGTAATCAACGATCAGCAAATTCGCATGTCCACCCTTGTCATCATAAAGACTGAGGGTGATGACGGTGTTTCCCTTTATGGTCTTGAGTATTTTTGACAACGGCGTTACGAGATCGAATAAATCGCTGTTCGCTTTATAATTCAAAACCTCTGTATCATGGTTTCCGAAGAGATCTTCCGATACACGTAGTGTGAAAATGCGCCAAGGTATTGTACCGGAAAGGTTTTTGTAGTACATCAATACGGAGTCTAACGTGATTAGTTTATCTCGGTTTTAAACATATACAACCATATATTTTCTTTTTCCATCTACTTTTCACCTGACCGAGAGATCTTTCATTGTATCGAGTTTTCAAAAATATTCTCTCGGCAAGACATGTGTCTTTGCGATCAGGAGAAACGAAAATCATCGAGTTTTTATAATATTATAATATAAAAGTCCAATCAAAATGGGTACCTCATCTTCGAAGCCAGTATATCAATATATTACTTGCTGTGGAGGGAAAAAGGCAACATACCTCCGGTTCCGATGTCACAATTATGAAAGAGCGATTGATAGGAGGAGCCCTTCTTGGTCGATGCATAGTTATTTTGATCCATTGGCAGAAGGTAGATATCCGAAAATTGAGCATGCGTGTTGCTATTGCATTCGTGCTAAACTGGAACAAGAAGTTACTTGGGCTAGATTTCCTGAGGGACTCTGTTGTGATATAGTGTATACGATTAGTGGACAAACGCCACATTATAAAGTGATTGATGCTGAAAGATTTTTGTTAAGCTTGCAAAAGGAACGTAAACTTCGGAGCGTGTGCATGAAATAAAGAACTTTTTTGATTTATTAAATCACAAGAAGAATTCTTGCATGCGTATTCTAAGCGATGTACTTTGGGATCCGTTTTTTTTTGAGGAATGTGTTTCAATGCGGGCGTCAGGGTATATATCAGATCTTGAAGATCTATTTCCGAAAAATAAACTCCATCATGCTAAGATGATCGGCGGCAAAATAGTAGTTGGTCACGTTTGGTCGTCCCTCAAAAAGCTGCAATTGTATACAAAATATTTATGTGTTTCGCGAGCTGAGGGAGATAGGACTAAAATGTCCTTGCAGACGCAATATCTACAAAATGGTTTAACTCGTACCAATGCAGCCTTGTGTCTTTGTGGAAAAAAAGAAACAAAAATCATCAAGTTTTTCGTGTAAAAAGGAGAACATCAATCAAATGGGTGCCAAATCTTCGAAGCCAAGTGATTGATGCAAAGAAAGTATTTGTCAAGTTTGGCAGAAACAACGTAAAATACTCTTTGAGCAAAAACTTTTGTTAGAATATATTGCAGATGTTGATCCACCTTGAAGAGTTTCTCCTGTTGTCATAATATTGATCGTACAGATGAAATCTGTTGTGATGATCTCCCGAGTTCTTCATCGTTGTGTCGATAGTTTCCTCTGTTAGTTCTATAATAATATATGATGGATGAGTCTTGTTGTCTCTGTTTGTTTTTAGAATGGTAAGATGAATGATTCTTGTTGTCTTGATGATTTCCTCTGTGATGACGCTTTGGGATATTATCCCTCTTGCGGGAATGAGTTTTGTTGGATTGACTGATTCGATTGTCTGAATTTCGTTTTGGAGCATCTTCTTGTTTCTCCGTTTTGACAATGTCAACGCCGTCATTACCGCTTCCCTCCATATTCACTTTACCACGCGAGATATTGAAATGTTCGTATCCCGCCAAGGCAATCCTTCGTAATTCGATTGCAATTGAATTTACAGAACCGACGTGGAGCTTCTCATGATTATCATGATCATGATTATTATGATCATTATGATTATGATTAATATCATTACCAAAGTATTTTTGAAGCAATTCCTCGTCGGTAACGGTCAGAGCGTTCATCGTTTTATCCTTTTTTTGTTTTAGATTCGGGAGTTCACTTGCGAGAGACTCTGTAGAAGATTGTCCTTAAGAGCCAAGAAAATTTATTCTATTTCTGCAGGTCAGTTAAATATAAAAAGAAATGTCTGAAGATTTCAAGTATGTTAGTTTGTGTGGTGAAAGCAACCACAACGGTGAAGACTTGATGCAAATGCTCATTGCGAGTGGACTGCCAGACGTTGGATTACCACGAGAATCGATCTGTCAGTTGTTTCAGTTCACTACCGAACAATTACAAAAAATGAAGAATTGTCAAAATGATGACGAATTCTCGATCGATGGAACCGCCATAGCTGATTTGCCTAATTATCTCAAATATCCTCTTCTTGCTAATGGCAAAACGTACTGTTACCACATAGGCGACCTGGAAAAGGAGATTGTCAATGGGAATAAGAGGGATCATTACAATCGTATTGTTTTCTCCACAGACATGAAAAAAGAGATTCTAGCACGTTGCACCATGTTGAGAGCATTGTTGAGAGGTGAACGGGTAGATGAATTTTTCGGAGTTGCACCGAACGCTTTGAATTTGAGCGTGAAGGAAGATCGCAAACAGTTGCTTATCAATCTTTGGGTTGCGTTGCGTTATCCTGCGTTGACGACTGAAGAATACGAAGCGTTGTCCGCGGCAAAAATGCGAGTAATTGCGGATGTTTTTGAAACTCGCAATCCGAACGAGCCAACCTCAACGTTTGCCGACAAATACACGTTAGCGCAATTCGTTCTTGAGAATGTGGAAGAGCAACCTATTTTTGAATACTTGCTCTCTAGTATTAAAAACAATGAAAGTGCTGGTGACAGGAGGAGGACATTAGCTGATGACAATATCTCATCTCAGGAAGAGAGGAAGAAGGTATTGATCAGAAACTTGCTTGATGATCGTTTGAAGAATGATAACTATGGGTTTATTGCCTTTGGTCGAGCTGATCTTTTCGCGTTGACCAAAAGACAAGTAAGGGCTGCTCTGAAATTGCTAGGAAAGGTTCCTGTTAAAAATGAAATGAAAGACTTTGAGGAAATGATCCGCTTGATTGACAGTGAAAACCATTTGCGGTTGCTGAATGCATATATCTTGCAAATCACTAATGGCGAAAAAGTCGTTGAGAGATTTCAAAAGTGGCTGGGAAGCACAACCTTATACTTTTCATTTTTGAAAACGTTTGTTGGAGTTGAAGATCTTTATCGAACATTGTTGCATCGCATTCCTCCAGGCTTCGTTAGCAAAATCAAACGAAGTGTTTATCAGGATTGTCTTGTGGAGATTATGCAGGATCACAATTTTTTACGAGAAATCAAATCTTACGTTCAAAACAACAATCGAACCAGATGATTTGTATCTTGTACCGGCGCTCTCTTTGTACCGTCTACTTTTTTGACTTTTTCGTCAAATTTTATTTCGAATCACTTTACAGTAAACAATAAAAAGAAAAAAGAGGAATAAATATGACTTACAGAAGTCTGAATGAATTTGGTTATGCGCTCTCACTCTTCAATATTCAATTGACCCGCGATCTGTTTGGAGTCAAAAAGACATATTTGACATACAAAGCAGACGATCTCGAAATCAATAATAAGCTTACCAAAGATTTGAGCAATATCGTTCCAAATGTCAAGCAAAATGTTGTTTATAACTTATCTTTAAGGAGAAGTGACGGTACTGGACATGCTAATCTTATCATCATAGATTATGCTAACCGGGAAATATACAGATGGGATCCTCATGGTCCTACACAATTTCTACCAATAGAAAAGAAGATTGAAGTTGATGATATCATCTTCGCGGTCGCTGTTACTTATGGATATAAGTTCAATGCGGATCAAGCCTGTCGTTCCGCTCCTCAGATAAAGGAATCACGCTGTGCTCATCGAACACCATTTCAAAAGTCTGGCTTTTGCTCTTATTACTCGGTTGTATTTGCATTATTATACATGCGAAGTCATATGACCTATCAGCAACTAGACGAGGAGCTGAGCAAATTGATCGATCGTGATCCTTGTGTCATGTTTAGTTTGTTTGCTGTATTCAATGACATAGGTGTAGAGTGGTATATAAAAGCATTCCCAGCTGCCAGCGTTCTTCTCGACGATAGCGTGGAAAACGTTGACAACAATACTATACATTACGTAGCGATGGATACTATCCAAAGAAATATGGAGAAAAATGAAAAGATGTATTCACTGGATAGAAAGGATCAGAATATCATTCTAACACAGATAGATTTGATCCTTGTACAATTTAAGGAGATGTCATACGCTAGTTGCGCAAATGAAAAGGTCCAGACTGACAAGTATAAGAAGTTGTACGAGCAGCAAGACAGAAAATTTCAAGAACAGTCTGATTCAAACTCAAATTGCCAAAAGCTGTTCAAAGAGTACAAAGAATTGATGAAACAGAACCAACAGGAGCATTCGCAAGTAATCAAAAGTTTACAAACCTCAATCGCAAAATATGAAGTTTTACTTCACCAAAAAGATGAAGATCTGAAAACATTGAGAGCGTCACTGAGATCGCGCTCTACTAAAACATCGCCTGTCAATCTCGAAGGAGATGTCGCGCATTATAAATCTCTATCTGAACAATATCGGCAGCTATACGAAAAACAAGATGAAGATCTGAAAACATTGAGAAAATTACTCAGTTCGCAGGGGCCGTCATTAAACGATTTTGCGAGAAAGTTGCCATCATTCGTTGATCCCGAGGTGAAAATGCGGAGTAAGAAAACGAAAAAGGCTCATCCATCCAAACATAAAAGCGTTGAGGGAAAAAAATCTCAGACTTCGCTACACACGGATCGAGAAACGTCGTCTCGTATTAAAAGAGAATATGTTTACTTCAATCCTGAAACAGGTAGAATCATCAGCAAAGATGGTCCAACCTATTTGCGATTGTTGCAGATGTATACTAAAAATGAGTTTCGAAGAAGGGTGTAGATTGAGAATCTATTCTATGAATCAACTCCGTTGTCTTCGTCATGGTCATCATCGGATGATAGATCGATCTATTTGATTTCTCTAAGACATAATCAAAATTTGTTTTATGCACTTAAGTTTGAAGTAAAAATGTCAGTAACCATAGAGATAAGAAATTTTGAATCTATTTGTTTATAAATTAAATTAAACAAATTAAATCACGTAAAAGACATTATGGATAGTGTAACGAGATTTGATCACAAGTATATCGAGGTCCTAGTCGGGTTGAGTGATGATCAACTCATTCTACAGCGGGCTTATGCAATGATACTGAAATTCGTACCACGTCATCGTCTAGACTATGCTCCGGAATTAGTGGCACTCTACATCGACTCGGTATCAGAAGAACAACTGAAACAAGATGTCATTCGAATGTATGAAAATTTGGAAATTTTGACACGACCGCAAAAACGGTTGAGAGATACGTTGGATAGGGTCATATCTCGATATACAGATAAATCAGTGTTTCAGGTTCTTAGCGAAATTGCGCAAACTGATCATCTTCATGATTCTCAATTGTCAGACCGTTTGTGTGATTTCCGTAAACTCACGATTATTTTGATACATCGACGAAATGTGACCGAGTGGGCTAGAAGCACTCTTGCATCCAATCTATTTGAGAAGAATACAAATGATCCTCAGATAGCCATGTTAGCGGCGAAATATGCTCCGGACGCACTTGTCCAAGCGTCAGACGAAATCTTAGCAAATAGAGCTATTATGTTCATTGCTTGTTGCAAAACCTTGCATCTTATGTCGTATCTTGCACCTTCATTGGCGAATGACAGAAGATTTGTGAAGGCGGTCATACAAAGAAACCCTTATGCCATACAGGAAAATGTGTATCGTAATGACGCTGAGATCAAAACAATCGCAATCAGAGAAATTATAGAAAACCTCAAATATGATCAGGCATTGACTTTGGAAGATACACCGACGTACATTTTACAAGATGAATTTTTCTTGAATCAACTTGCGACATTATCTGATTCTGCAGGCATTCACGCAAAGATAGAAGAGGTAATTTTAGAACGTCAGAATTCGGACGAGGAATTGGAGGAATAGATGATTTGAACTGTTTTTCTATCGAATCAAATTCTGCCCAAAAACAATATTCAAAAGTCGAATGTAAATTTGAATCAAAAGAATACTAGTAATTGAGAACAATGCATTTATTTGAGTTTGAGTTCGGTTTTGTTTTGTTTTGAAATAATACTTTTATGAACCGATGATCAAGCTTTGTTTGAAAGCAGCAGTAGTAAAAGAAAAGTGTGTGTATACTTTTTTGTCTCTCAAACCATGCTCATAAATCATCGAGTCCTGATCTTTGCCACCATTCAGAGACATATTTATTTTGTCTTTCAGGGTTGTATCTGGTGTACCTCAGCTCCAAACCAGATTGGACCCACCAATCCAACACCGTAAGACAGGTAGCTACATCCATGGCTGATTCATCATACCGAAGAAATAATCCAGAGTTCAGCCACCATTGCAAAATCTTGACGTTTCCATTCTGTGAAGCCATCGTTATAGATCTTTTATCATATTGAAGTGGCAAACCACTCTCTTTCCACCAATTCAGAACTTTCATTAGCTCTTCCTCGTCATCCCAATGATCCGCACATAACATTGAATTTTCTGTGTATTTTAGTTCTAATCCAGAATTTCTCCACCATTCCAAAGCTTCAATATTACTATACTGAGAAGCCGTGTCGATTGCGTCCGCAGAAAATGCAAACTCGTCTAAATTTTCGTACAGCCACTGTAATACTGTGGGCTGGTTGTACTCTGATGCACTCTTGATGACGTCTACCTCGGAACCAGAGAACAATTTTCGATCAAAACCCCACCACCACTCAAGCTTCGAAATATCACCATCCGATGCGGCGATCGTCAAGGCCTCACTGGAATAGTTAAATTCGATCGAACTATATCTCCACCAGTCTAAGACTTGGGTATTCTTTGCCAAATTCAAACTGTCTTTTGTATTGTTGATCAACAGCCCAGACTTTTCCCACCATTGAAGGATATCAATATGACCGTGTTCTGAAGCTAAATCCATTGCATTTTCAGAGTGTTTGAGAGGTAGTTTCGAACTTTTCCACCATTTGAGTGATTCAATACAGCCATTTTGTGATGCCACGTCCATCGCTTCAGATGTATATTTCAATTCGAGTCCGGATTCTAGCCATCGATCAAGTATGATAATCCACCCAAATCCCGATGCTTTATCGATTACCCATGCCGAATATCTCAATGTTAATCCAGAAGAAAGCCACCAATTTAATCTCTTGAGTTGTTTCTGGACTGAGGCAGTCGGTTCCCTTTGCAAGTATCTTGCTACATTAGATGCATTAGGATCGATGTTATCGTTGGAATGCTCCGAACAAGGCAGATCAAGGGAGAAAGTGGAGAATAAAAACGGTTTCTCCGAGTTTTTCCACCAATCTAAAACATCAGTATGACAATACTGCGAAGCATAATCGATTGGATATCTGCTATCTGATGACACTGATGTACTGTCAATATGATCTTTGAAGTATTCCAATAATTCGACACATCCGTATTCAGATACTTTTTCGAAGAAATTGTCTGGCATTGGCATTGTTTCATTTCTGTTTTCACCCTCAAGTGCTGAATGGAAGATGAATCTAGTAATCGGGAACAAATATGGCTCTAATGTGTGCAATACAAATGCCTTTCGCATAATATGATGATGAAAAAGAGCTGATTGATAAAAGTTGGCGAGAACGCCTTCAATAAAAAAAAATCATTCGACACGTTGAGCTTGATGGAAAGTCTGCAGGTTCAAAAGTCATAAAGAATGATGATGGAATTGTCCAGACCGCGAAATACTATCAAACAGCAAGAATAAAAATGATTCAAAGTGTTCACAATGAACTTTTTGTTTCCGATAGATATGTGATTAGAGAGATGTTATGAGTCGGGAGCGCTGCGTTATAAAGTCATGGCTTTTTCCTTCGTGAGTGAGGAGATAAGAATATAAAGTGATGAACGAGATCAGAACTAGATGTGGTGCCATCGTAAAAGTTTCACCTGAAGATTACGAATATGTTAGCAAGTATACTTGGTATTTGCGAAGCGGATACGCTTTTAATAAAATTGGGAGCTTACATTCATTGGTTTGTCCAAAATCGGACGATACATCATATGTAATTGACCACATTAATCACGATAAATTGGATAATCGCAGGGAAAATCTACGATGTGTATCGAGAAGTCTGAACAGTCACAACAAGGCAGTCAAAATTCGTTCGAATACCCCTTACAGAGGAATCACTCACACAAAAGGCAATAAATGGGTGGCAATGTTTAGGGAGAAAAACCTGGGAACTTATCATACTGATCTTGATGCGGCGATTGCATGGAATAAGGCAGTTCGTGAGGCCTATGGAGATGCGGCTCTGGTAAACACTATAATAGATAGTGAAATCGAAAGGACAAAAGTTGTAAAGAGAACACCGAATAGAGGTGATATAAAACGGACTTCATCTAAGAAGTATGAAGCACGTTTAGGATATCAGAACCGAAGGTACTCTGTTGGGACCTTCTCCAGCGCAGAAGATGCTCAAAATGCTATCAATGATAAATATAATGAACTTCTCAACCAAAAATCTCAGCCCATCATCTGCCGTAATCAAGATAACATATGTGTCTTGACAACAAAGAAAGGAGCAAAGGTATTGGTGGATGAAGACGTAGCCCTGAGATTTCATTATAATGCAATTCACGTAGATTCAACAGGTTATCCTAAAGTTACAGGGAAACGTTTACATTCGATATTGCTGAAAGCACCGACGGGTCAAGTCGTAGATCATATTGACAGAAATAAATTGAATGCTCAAAGGACAAATCTACGTATCGTTTCATACTCAGATAATATGAGAAACGTTGAACACAAAGACGGTGGTTTTCGTGGTATTCGCGAGCGAAAAATAACAGACAAAAGCACGGTTTGGGATATCGGTCTCTCCAAGGAGAAAGACTACTACAGCTTTACTAGTTTAGCAGATGAACAATCAGCAGCTTTTGCGTACAACCTTCTTTCGCGATTGCTCTTTGAGTCTCCTATCTGGCTCAACGAAATCACTACTAATTCAGTTATGGTGCGTAGTCCTACTGGAATGATAGTAGAACACACTGAAGAAGAATTCAAAATTCTCCTACAAAATCGTGTCTATCTACCAAAAGCTGTTCGTTCAACAAAATCTGAAACTTCATATCATGGTATATATCATACCAACGGACATTGGGTCGCTAAGATAATGCATAACAAAGTACGGCATATAATAGGAAGATTTCCTGACTCGATGAATGCTGCAAAAGCACATAACATCGTCAATTTTCATTTAAGAGGAAAAAGGGCAACACTCAATGATATACCGGAATCAAACATCAGATTCAATCTTGAAGGAAGAATGTGGGAAATGTCAGTAGACGATTATAGGACTTATATAATTGCAAAGTTGTGTATATAAATTTGTTTAATATTTATTTATCTCCTTCCCATCGGTATGTCGCTATCCAGTCTGACCATCCGGGTGAATCTGGACCCCAAACAAGTGGAGCTGTTGTTGTCGAAGGGGATGTGGGAGGCAGAGGATTGCTTGTAGTCTGTACTTCTGCAATAACCGCCTGATTGACCGCATCAGGTGATGCAATCGCATTATCTGTCTGTTTATTTCCAATATCGATCATTATTGCATTACTCTCGCTGTATGGGCAATACTTCTGCCCCGTTAGATCGTCCGACGCATAGCTATAGACATCGGGACACGCTTCTTTCAAAGCTTTCTGCGTATCACTTATCGGCAAACCATTCGGACATTCTTCCAACAACCGATTCCAGTCATCATAACCACAAGAACACGCTAATATCTTTCCATTTTCATCTTTCACTTGCATTCCTATTGGACAATCGATACCGGTTGGATCGCAGCTAATAACGGTGTCACATCCATCCATTGAAAATGTCATCGGCAGCGTAGTAAAACCTTCCACATTTGAAAAATCTAAGAATGCACCACTGGGATTACCAATTGGAAAGATAGCATTCTCAAATGCGGTACTTCCATATTCGCCCCATCCGTCGCACACTAATTTTCCGTTGCAATTTCCCGTCAAACAGTGTAATTCATTTTCACCGGGACCCTCTGTGCATCCACGTCTAATCCAACTTCTGAAGGAATCCAGCTGACCAGCTGGCAGATATACTGTAACAGTGCTTCCGGGGTTGATTTTGAAGCCCCCACTTTGTTCTACACTGGAATATGCTGGATATACCGTTTCGTCTTGTAAGTGATTGGTGATGATGAGCGGACGATGACTCCCATCTCTTTTTGCCAAAATCTGTTGTCCCATTCTTTCTATTGCCGCCTCTTTTGCTTTTGCTTGTGCGAGATATGCCTGTTGTGTAGGATGAAGTGCTGTTTCAACTTGTTCGTTTTTCTTGGTATGTAGATGTGCGTGCGCATGATTATGATGATCATGTTTGTGAAACGCAGCTGCTTTGGGTAGAAGGTGTGTGGGTGGTGGTGGAGAGGTTTCCAGTGGCCAAGTTGTTTCTACATTTTTGCTCTCAGGAGAAGTATCGAATGATTTGTCTTTTGCTGCTAGACCCAATAAAGAAGCATACTGCCCAAATCTCATGACTGGGTATATATATTTTGTTTGTTTTTGTTGTTGACTTTTGATCATATAAGATCATGTATTAATTTTTCCAACGAGATCAAAACAACAAAATCTGCAGCATACAACACAAAGTGCCAAAACATATCGAGACGTCGAGCACGACACAAGTAAATCCTCCAACACAATGACTTTCCTATATGAACATTTTAGAGCAACCTATACACCACCAGCCACGACAATTACGTTCACATATCAAGACGATTCCGAGGGAGACCCTGAAAATAAATATGTGTTTGATGCTCATGCTCTAGCAGCCATAAGTCCATTGTTTCGAAACATCCCACCACCTCCAAATGGAATATTCGAGATCAATCAACAAAGTTTTATCAAGACTGGTGCCGATGCTCAGTGTTTCTTAGCAATGTGCAAAGTGCCGCCACAACAGTGGTCAGGCGAGAATATGAACTGGAATTACAAGTCTTTTTATGCCGCCAGCCGTCTTTGTGATTTTTTGGGTATCGAAGCAGAACTTGTAGTGAGATATTATCATCATGACTTTTTACAAACCCAAAAATGGAAAGATGTGAAAGCAGCTGCAATTCGGGTTGTCTTTCATCTAATCAGCATTCGCACCCACAACCAACATAACAGGAAATATATGGAGAGGGTCATTCTCCAAGCGTGGCAGACACATCAAGGTACTAATTTCATTGACGCTGACTTCGTGGTCGATGAATACCACCCTCGGAAATCCGACCGTGTCAAATTGCAAAACGATACGCAGTACGCATTATACAGTCTGTATTATCTATTTATCAGATGTTGTGATGATCCATCAATCACTGCGGTGTCAGAGTTTATGACCGCCGAATTAGGATGGGGAACCGGTGATCCACCATACGGTTATATGTTGCATTAAGTATATAGTAATGAAATACTAAAAGGGAAAAGACAATGCACTGTTTGTATTTTGGTGTCATTTTTGTACAGTCTGTTTATGCTGTTCTCGTCTTTACATCATCATAATTACTGCTTGGAAGTGCAAAACGACCATGTGTTTGCCAGACCTTGTCAATTGATTCCGGCACAAAATCTACGATATGACGATGAGACCAACCAACTTTGTTTAGTTGGATCGGAAGATTGTCTTACTTTTGATACAATGCATCTACCGCTCCGTTTCGAAGCTAAGCAAAGTCATAAGAATCATCAATCGTCGTCTGAATTTGAATTGGTTGCTGCGATTGGACGCGGTACATTGATCAAAACGAAAAATAACCGTCTTTGTGCTGCTATCCTCGATTTAAATTATCCTGTCCATTTCAAAACATGTGACATTTTTGATGCCAGTCAAATATTCAGTTTTCGAGGCCAACTCAAGACCCCTCCTACTCAGCCGCGTAGACCAAACATTGCTCGTTTGTACACAACATGATTCGATGGAAGCAAAGATTAATAACATATATGCAACATCAAATCCCTAAACGGCTGTCAAAACAATTACAATTAACACACATGAAGGCGTTTCCCATTCTTACTATGTTGTGCACATTATCTCTTACGACTCTTTCAAGATGACTGTATATCAGTTGTTTTGTGTTTCGACAATTGAGGATTCTTGGAGATCATTTCATTGTATCGTGATTCGATAGCGTTGTAGTAATCCCTGTTTTTCACTAGCATTGCTTCCACACAGCAAACGAGACATAGAAACGACCATCTGTTCAATCTTGCAAGATTGATTTGCGTTTTTTTATTTCACAGCATGAGTTTCGAAAATATTTGATAAGCCAAAAAATGAAGAATGAAAACTGTAAAATATCTTATAGAATGCTCAACATTCAAAAAAATGACTTTTGAGAAGAATGCATACTGCACAAAAGGATCGTAATGCTGAAGAGTCCGTTTTTTTCCTACATGAACCAAGGTCGCGTTGAAGTCTTGAAATCCGCAAGAAAATAAAAAAGGGAAAATGAAAGGCTGCAAGGCACAACTCAAAATGAAAATGCTTCTTGTACACTGCACAACATACTCAACATTCGAAGAAAGTTTTTTAGAAGGGATTAACATCGCTGTTCGATGTATTGACTGTACTGATTGTTGAACACTTTTTAAAACGCATTTTTTTTACTAAAAAAAGTTCCTTTTTCCTTTCAGTTAACAAGTTTGAACAAGTTAAACAAAGTTAAACAAAGTTTAACAAAGTTAAACAAATAGTCCTATCTCTATACGAGATTACAAGTCTCGTCGTAGTCCTCAACAATCAGTACAATCAATACACCAGATGCCATTGATTAGAGAACAAAAATACGGTGCAATGTGGTATGGGGGTTGTGCAGATGACAAAACGCCACTGGGACCCAAAGAACATATGAAGAAGCAAGCCGCGAAAAAGGGGCATACTGCCCTCGTAGCAACGCAGAAACAATACTACAAGAAACGTACCCGAGAACCACTTCTTACGTGGCAATTTGCATCTTATCATACTTGGCATGATTTCTTCAGTATATGTTCCACACTTGAGTCGGCGCAACAGTGTTTTTTTGAGATCATACCAGCAAACAGTCCTTCCAAAGTATATCTTGATATAGACTATGATCACTCACAGGAATTCGACATTATCAAAGCTGTTGAGATTGTTGAGCTAATGAATGCATCTATAATAAAAGTAGCTCAAGAGAAGTTAGGTATCAAGGTAGTGAATGAACATCTGCACTGGGCTGTTGCAAGTCTGAACCCCAAGTTATCTCTACATTTCACTCTTGACGAGAAAGCATGTATTTTCGCTACATCAGCTGACAGATTGTCGTTTGCGACGCAAATCGCACAAGATCCCACCCTCATCGATATCAGAGACAAGATTGATCTGGGGGTTTACAGTCCAGATAGGAATATGCGCCTTTTTGGTTGTACTAAGATTAACAAAAATAATCATTTGAAAGTTTTTGACTTTCAAAACAAAGTCATAATGCAACAAGTAGCCATCAAAACGTACATCGAAGCGACAATTACAGCGATCGAGAAACCCCTCTTAGCTTTGTCGCTGACCAACGCGACTTGTCAGTCTAATGAAATCACTTCAGGCGATCACTCCGAGATACGGCATTACGTAGAATTACTTCTACAAGATAGGAAGGTTATCACAAATATAACATACGACAACGATCTCAACATGTATTATATCTCACTATCAAAGACATTCTGCCCAAAAAAGAAGGGTTTTCACACATCAAGCACGCAATATATAACAATTGGTGAACACGGAGTCAACATGAAATGTAGAAGTACAAAAGGTTGTGCTGATTTTTCATATGGGCATTTGCCATTCAATGATCTACCTGCTGCTGTGCAAACTCAACTTTCTCAATACAAAAATATAAAGGATATAGATATACTTGAAAATGAAGCGCGTGCCTCCATTGTAAAGTGTCTTCCAAACAGCATATACTCAAACATGGAGATGTTGACCTGTAATGAAACAACGGTACAGAAGTTTCTTCAAGGAGACCTGGTGATAGCTGGTGGCCTTGCAAGATTATTTGGTCATCCGACCGACTGTGTCGGTCTTTTGAAGGCTCATCACAGGGAAACCTGCATAACGATAAACTGTGCGCTATGTAATTTCAAATTACCCATGAAGATGCCCATTGACCAGTCATTAACTACGCTGTGTAAATATCTTCAAATTAATCTCACAGTTCAGAACATCACGAATCATTTTGGCGATAATTACATCAACGATGCTGTCACATTCCCTGATTGCAAAGAATTGGTTCCTGAAGACAGAATCTTAAACGATATGATCATGAACACACTTTCTGGGAATGCCGAGCCCATCGCAATCATCTTTCATTACCTTGCCAAAGGTAATTTTGAGGAGATAGACAGACAATGGTGGTCATTCTCTCCAGAAACTGGTACGTGGGACAAAACAAAGTCATTGCATAGAGACTTTTGTAAACAAAAATTAGTTCCCGTTTTCAATCGGGTCAAAAGTTACTATCAAAAATTAGAATGTGAAGATAAATTAAAGGCTTTGCGAACAAATAAAATCGATTCCATCATTCGGAAAATCCAAGATCGAGATTTGGATCTGATCTTGAATCACGCTCTTGATATCTTTTCTAGAGATAACACATTTGCACACCACTTAGGTACCAAGACAAAGGTCCTCAACTTCAACGGAAATGTGTTTGACTTTGACACGGGTCTTTTTCGTAAGGCAGAGGCTGGAGATTATTTAGTGCAAACGTGTGGATATAAACTAGATCAATCGAACGCATCTCCATCAGTCCAATATGAAATCGAAGAGCTTCTGAGATCACTCTTTGCTGCGGAAGAGGATTACATCTATGTCATGAAAGCTATTGCGGGATCCTTGGAAGGTCTGAACAAGAATGAGTTTTTTTACATCTTCAAAGGAGCGACTGGACGGAATGGTAAAGGTGTGCTGACCGAGTTTGTGAATCGAGCACTTGGTGAAGGCAAGGTATCCTCAACACAAGCTTATTATCTCACACCTTCTGCCACTATTTTGACTTCAGAACGACCATCGCCTAGCAAGCCAAACGTCGACGTGTTGTTTTTCAAAGGCAAGCGATTCGTTTCCATGTCAGAGCCCGAAGGATCGCAAAAAATCAATGCCGAGTTCATCAAACATATGACTGGATCGGATACGATTACGGGGCATATGAAGCATTCAAATGAAGAAGTACGATTCAAGCCCCAACACACTATGTTTATCTCTTGCAACGACTTGCCTAAAATGAATTGTCGCGACGAAGCACTATGGACAAGAGCTAAGGTGATTGATTTTCCGTTCAAATTTGTTGAATACCCTACCGAAACGCATCACAAAAAGATCGATACGAAATGGAAAGATGTAATCGCTACTGATTCGAAATACGGAATCAATTTCATGCTCCTGTTACTGTTCAAATACTATCCGATTTACAAACAAGAAGGACTAAAAGACACGGAACGAATGAGGGTGATGCACCAAAACACCAAATTGGAGAATGATCACTATCTTCAATTTGTTCGTGAAACATTCCTCGAAGCTGACGGCAAAATAGTCGCAAATCGTATCAGAAAACTTGAAGTCGTGTCTAGCGGCGAGAAATTCTTCAGAGCCAATTTTCCTGATATAAAGTTTTCTCCAAAAGAAGCACAACGTTCCATGACGGAAATTTTCGGCCATCCCAGTTGCATGAGAGGAGTATCTGATGGAGCGGAATGGAATTGTGTTGCCTACAAAGGCATCAAGTACAAGGATCATAACATAGACTGAACCATTGCGCTATCGGTTGAGTTGCGCGTTAGTGTTAGTAGTATTGTTCCATATTGCAGACGTACCAATTGCTCTTTCGCAGACCCCAATTTCTAACAAAAACTGAGCCAATACATAAAGACGAAATAAACTTATCTATGTGTTGAGGATCCATTGAAAACATATTATCCATCATCGGAGTCAAGCCACAATTGAAATCAATCAGGTTGGCTGCAATACTCGATAATATCACCAACAAGTAAAAGATCTCCACCGTTGAATGCAGTTTCAGTACATAGACAAGTAAAAGCATGGAGAGTAAGAAGCCTCCTGCTGCGGTTATTAAGAAATATTTTGTAAATCTGGTTTCGTCACGCAACACCTTCTGAAGAAAGGGGTACGAGAATAAATAATTTGTATTACAAAACTCACACCTGACGCCTCGATCATACTTACTAAAACATTCTCTATGTAGATATATATCGCAACGACAAGGTTTAATCAATTCATCCGACCACGTGTTACATTCTTCGCATATATGTTTGCTACTCAAGATCATTTGTTGTTCATGCATATCCATTTATCTTTTCCACCTACTCTGTATAAATTTCACATTTTCCTGGTCGCATCTAGCTTGGTTGTTTTATAGATAATTTTTACAGCGATATAAGCAATGAAACATACAATCAAAAATGTAATCAGTGCTGAAAGCAAACGACCGATATGGAATACAACTTCTGGATCTTTACGAGCAATGAATCGTAGATTATCTAGATTAGCACCTGGAACTAAGCTAATGGTTGGATTCACAATGGAACTCTGAAATACACTGATAAGATTTCCTAGATTGATTGAAATCAAGAGACCTACTGCTGAAGGAATCGTCAAGGAAATAAAAGAAGTAAGACTTGTTGAACTTGTTGAACTCATTTCTATATACTTTGTGTTTTATTTCTATATAGAAGTTCTGCATTCCAAAAATAGATGGAAAGAGGAAGAAACGCTTCGAAATTAAGAGGATAATTTGACCAAATATCCACAAATACTACAGGAAACTAGTCTAGATATGAATATAAATACTAAATACTAAATACACCAATATAAGATGAAGATTGATTTCTTGTTTGCATCGATATTACTATTTCGAAGTTCTGTCTCGGCCCACCCTACTTCACAAGAAGACGTCTCCGTCGATGCTCATCAACCCAACAGCGCATTCAAACGTCACTTTAGGCGTGTAACGCCGTACATTTTGTCGAGTCTATTCACAACGCCACATGGGCAGCATGAACCTCCCACAAATCAGCTCAATGTGATTGTTATTTCTCACCAGTTAATCAAAACTGAGACCTTCAGAGAATTTTTTGACGGACTGGACGAGCAGTATCAATCGAGCAAAACATTTCTGAAAGAAATTGTTGAAGACTTCAATACACCCGTTGATATCTATACCAGCCCGCTGATCTCAATGGATGATGTAGACGTTTTGAATATCTCGAATGTAAATGAAGTATACGAAGATGCGCGTCTTTTCGAGAAAAATACTGAGAAATCCGATGTCTCGCAATCAGATGATCTACATTCGTTTCTGCAAAAGAAAGCCCAGGAAATTTTGAACGTACAGTCGTTTCACCAAAGCATTTTACTGGAATGGGCAGAACGCAATCACGACGAAATGAATGTCATCATATTAGCTAGTCCACTGTGGTCTCTTTTGTGGCAAACAATATCATGCAAAAAGCCCATCTCGGACATTGATCCACATCATCACCCATTGACACATGAGAGTCGAATTTCGATCAAGTTTTTCCAAAGGAGAAAAGGAAAGCACGCGTTCCAGTGAATGAAACAAAACGCGTTACAGTCTCAAAATGTTTACAAACCAAGTACAAAATTAAAAAGCTCGTTTGCCATGCTAATGCAATTCTACTTTTACCATTTTTTTTTAGTTTGCTCGATAGTTCATTCGAGTCTCTTAGAAGTGCAAAACAAACCCAGTCTGTTACGTTCTGTGAGCACTCCAAGCATTGTATATACACATGCGCCCGATTACTTCTCCATGTCTGAAAATTTGCCAGATTTCGATATAATTATTTTTAGAGTAGATAACAACGACCACGTCCGTTTGTGGAATGGTCAAGTTGTGTATAGACAAGGTTATGTCTCACCTGGGATTGGGAGCAATATTATCGATTACTGGAATGAATATAATCTTGATAGTATCATTGCTGCTTACCAATCAGCAAAAAAACAACGACTACCACAACGGGTGATCAAGAAAGTCAGTGAACAGCAGTTCTTATGGTATTTTACACCATGTCAGCAAGAAGACGTTCGCTCCGTCAGTGGGTATATTTTGAATATTGACTTCATGTATCAAACGATAAATGCGGCAGAAAAAAAATACGAAGATGCTCAGATGATGCAAAGTGCTTTGAGTTCCCATCAAACCCGATACCAATGTTACAACATTCTCATGTGTTTACAATCTATTCAAGAGACGGTTCCCATTATTCAAAAAACGAGACTGAATGGTATCTTGAACCAAGAAGGTCAAGTATTGACGCATAATGAACTATGTGAGGAATTATTACAAGATGCTAGTAAGGCTTCTCAATGTACTACTATCTTGCTGAAGCGACAACAACAATTTGAGGATGTGATCAGTTGTCAGCAAAATACAATGACGCTTGATATCAAAACATTCGATGTGGTGCAACTTTTGACTACGCTTTGGAAAGACAATTTTCCCGAGGCTAAAAAAAAGGATATCAAATTTTGTCTGCAAATAGAGTCATTGACCGAGACCGCATTGTCATCGCAAATAAAGCAAGATGAATTCAGATTTAAACAGGTTTGCACTACGATTATAGACAATGCGATCGAGTTTACACCAACTCGAGGCACAGTTCATTTACAGTTGAGCTTGACACAAGAATCAGTTCAAGTTAGTATCACTGATTCGGGCATTGGTATTGAACAGGATATCTTGTTGAGTCATCAGCAAAGAATGCATTCAGGTCAGCTCTCTTTCTCGCAAACAAAGCCAGGCGCTGGATTGGGTCTCAGTCTCGCAATCGCTCACCATATCGCCGATCTTATGAAAGGAAGTCTAGAGATCAAAACAGGCTACAGCGATAATTCTAGCGATGGTGAATCCCTAGAGCAAAGCGTCAGCTCTTTCGATTTTCAGATTGGTACGCAGATTATTTTTACGGTACCATATCAACACGATACGATTGAATATTTTTATGGCGAGGATCCCGAGGACTTTGTTCCAGCCCGCCGGAGTAGCTCCACTCAAAGAAATGCAAAAAAACAGAGCAACAAGTTCAATATTGAACGTCGCGATTTGCTGATGGTAGTTGATGATGACGCAGTCGTGCTGAAATGGTGGACGAAATTTCTAGAACATCAAAAAATACGTGTACATACTTTTTCAGATGGTATTTTGGCAACAAACTTTTACGAGGCTCATCATACCTCTGTTTCTCTTATCATTATGGATATTCAAATGCCACATGATGGGATCACTGCAACCAAACAAATACGGAGATTTGAGGAGAAATTAGATTTACCTTTCCGTGTCAATATTATTGCTAATACGGCTAGTGGCGCCTCTGATGCTTTGCGTAGAGAGTGTCAAGATGCAGGAATGTCAGAATTTATGCAAAAACCCAATATGAAAAAAGAGATGAAACGGATCATTGATACCTATGCCAAATTTATTTAGTAATAATGTCGAGCAAAACAATCATAGCAAAACAAAGAATATGAGACTGAATACCCTTTAGGATATTTAGGCTGACATGTTCATGCGTATAGCTGGATGAGAGTGATAGTTTTCTAGCCTAAGATGTGAGTATTTGAACCGCAGCAATCCCTCCAAACCACTTCCCTTTGGTATATCTGTGTCAAAATACAATGAAGGTAGTGGATATGGTTTCCGACGAAGTTGTGACTTGATTTCACTCACATGATCTTGATACAAATGAGTATCTCCAAGTATATATGTAATCTTTCCAGCAGTCTTGCATGTGACATGTGCTATCAGTAGTAACAATAATGAATATGAACTGTAATTATAAACGGCACCGAGCCCAACATCTTGGCTACGTTGATAGATTTGCATATCAAGTATGTCATTGTTTTTAACATAAAACTGAAAGGCGAAATGACATGGTGGCAATACATCTTCATTTTGATCTATATCAAGAGCGTTCCAAGCTGAAACTAGGATCCGTCTGGAAGTAGGATTGTTCATAATCAAATCGATTGCATTAGCGAGTTGGTCTGTGTGAGGCTGCGCTTTCATATCCTCAATAAATGGAGAGTACTTGGCTCCGAAAAAACGCCACCCCATTCCGTAAACTCCAGCCTGACCGTTCTCATTAGTATTAGCGTCCCAAATGTATACCTTCTTGTTTCGTAAATCCTTCCCGGTACTGCTCCCGCTGACCATCCAAAATAGTTCGTCCGCAATCAATCTAAGATTGACTTTTTTCGTGGTAATGATTGGAAATGCTTCATGGGACACATCGAAGACTAGAGGAGGTGGCGCGAAAACGGCTATAGTGCCTCCATTCCGACCATCTCTTTCCTCACCATTTTCGAGAATGTTTTTGACAAGAGCGTTATATTGTTCATCGATTGTATTTGCAAAACAGATTGTAGCAAACGTAATGAAAAAGCAAATTGAATTCATCTTTTTTCTTTATTATGAGACGATGATGTTACAAAGATGGAGGAAACGCATATTCTTTGTTGCTGTGCTCCTATTTTCAAGTCAAAAAAAGTCGATATCCATATCTCACATTGCCGCCTTCTTTCCAACCCAGTTTCTCTTTCAGGAACGTGAAATTGATGTCGATCTCTTCTTCCGGTTCACAATAGAACAAGTGCTGCCAAAACTCATAGTAAAGTCTATGCACATGATGCATTTGTAAATTGTGTTCAATCTCTTCCTCTTCATCATTGTCATCCAGAAATATAATGCTGTTTTCTTCGTCAAACGTTCTAGCTAATATCTGATACAAATCCATCGTTGCCCGATGATTGTTTGTGAGAAGAGATGCTTCATGGTACATAACTAATTCTAAACAATTCGCATAATTCTCGGTAGTCATGTCGTGATACTCAATTTGCATTCTCCTGATCGTAGAGACTGGTTCAATGCCTAAAAAGTCGCAAAGTCGACCAGCTGCCAAGAAATGCTCCAGTTTGAAGGAATGAGGAAAATGTGTCTTTAAGAAGCTATCCTTGCTGTCCGATACCCACTTCGCATCTTCCAGCTTTTCGTTCTTGATAACCAAGTCATCATAGTCGACTCCGCACATATGTACAAACAGGCTGAAATCTTTTACAGTCTTGAGATACTGAAGACGATCCATGTTGAAGATACCAGGTTCGGGCGTCGGAATATCGCGAAAGACGGGACTGATCAACGAAAGGAAAATCGGAGATATGTCAAAGCGAACGTCCGACAATGTCAACCGACATTCTTTTGCTTTTGGCTTATAGCTCGCTTGATAGTGTTCCAACAATGTGTCCCAGGATTTCTGTGTGAACGTCATCATCAATGAGTTTGGTTTGGTGAATGGTGTTAAGATAAGAATCAAAGAGAGAAATGTGATCGTGACTAAGTTGACTCTCTGCAGACGAACTAAAATATTTACGATAACTTTATTTTCTTTTCATTTTTTCATGTTGCTCAAACTAAGTGTGATGATGTGATGATGACCATGAGACAAGATTAGGAGAATGTCATAAAAAAGGTCTTCACAGTTTCTTTGCAAGCGTTTTTACGAATCAATGTGCTTTCAGCATTTTCAAGTATTATTATTATTACCTAAAACAAATTGTCGAATCGAACATTAATCATCATCATTATACTGCCAAACGTGATAACTGTGAAATATACAAGTTATTCACATAAACACCGTTTGATGATGTTATACTCAAAGTCCATACTTCACCCTTTACCATATAACCCGTTACAGAATAAGGTTTGTTGTATTGACCCGGAGATTGATCAAGTAATACATTTTGACCGCCGTTGGTAGTGGAAGGTCCGGCAGTATTTGTACTCATAGAGACATTAGTGAAAGCTGTACTACCACTGGCGCCAGCACTGAAAGAGACGTTATAAATTCCATTTGACGCTGCTGTAATCTGTAGACCTGTAGTTGTAAAATTTAGATATGAATCCATTGTAGATGCAATTTTCGTGAAATTGATTGGAAAGGTGGCACTTGTCGAGGTACTGGTCCCTGTTGTGCCTCTATAAAACAAAGCATTTGGTATTGTCACTCCTCCTCCAACTGTATTGATGGTTTGCAACGATATAGACGACATGTAGTTATTTACATATATATATAATAGAATATAATAGAAAATAATAGAAATCTAATGCTTTTGTTGTATATATATATATATATTGTCCAAATTTACTGGATTGACTGTGTTTCCGAGATTGTCTTATTTGCAATTTTGTGCATGAAGTTTATGACGACGTTCTCAAAGTTCAATATTCCACAGAACTTCATTTTGGTTGGTTCTTTAGTATCATAAACTGTACATTCTATTTCGTGTGAATTGATACAAATACTATACGGGTCCGTATTTGTCATTGAAGTGTACCAAGTCAAGACGACGATATCTTCATCCCAACAACAAGTAGGTTGCAAAAACTCGTAACGCTTCAATTCTTGTATCACACCGTTTACGTTAAAAAGAATTAGATCGTACGTATGCATGTAAGATAATACTTTCTGGGGCTGTATTCTTGAGGGTAGAGAGTATGTCTTTTGTCCATAATTCATACATGTTATAGAGCTGCTCATAGCTATGTTTCTTCTTTATTACTTGTAGAATCGACGCGATGATGTTTATCTTTGTTAGAATACAACAGCAGCAACGAAACATCTGAGATTTGACTAACATTCGTTTCGGTTGCATTATAATTTTAGAAAAAATGGAAGATTGCACAATTCTCGTAGACAGCAATTTTCATGATGCTTAGCTTCTTTTGCAATACTCCGAGCAACGTTCCCTAACCCTAACCCTAATCCTAGCACAAATCGAAGCTAGCTCAGCTTCTTAGGCTTGATCGACATAGATACAAATCAACTCCGTTCAGATGATCAAAGAATCTATTGAACAATTAGGGACTTTTTTTTGGCAGCTGACGCTACTTATTATATTTGTTTGAGTTCTTGCTTGATTATAAGAAGTTTGATCCTGTGAGGATTTCCTCTTTTTGAGTTTATAAGACAATGCGTTTTCATCATAATACTGTCGTAATCTCGCCGTCTTGCTTCAAAACGGTCAGAATATCATGATCGTATTCGAAATGATATTCAGCTTGATTTTGATGGTTGTTGCTCAAACCATTTTTTTCGATATATTCTTCTTTTTTCATCTGTGAGCGGTTCGCGCTGAGGGTCTAGCATGCTTCGTTGTGCAAAAAACCAGGAATCGAATTTGTTTCTGGTCTAACAGATCCTGAAAACTCAGAATTATCTATTCTAGTCAATTTGATGCTGTTTGTGCGCGCATTGAATCTTTTTCGGACTCCAACCATTCATCCTGCACATATGCTTGACTAGATTTCTAATTACGTGGTCTTGGCATCTACATATTGAGGCATATCTTAGATCAAAAAATCAAATAAATACGTTCATTTAGTTCTGAAGTGGACTTCACATCAAATGTTCTGAGATTTGTGAAAGCTGCAGGCTAAAAAGGGAAGATAATAATGGAATGATATTTATTTAATCGTCACCCGCGAATTTCTGGCAGCAAAAAACGTCATTTATTCATCTTCAACCGTAACAGTCTTATATCGGATACCTTTGTACGCTCTTGTGTTGGAATCACCATTTTTGTCTTTGATTCTAGTACCGGTTACTGGACCGAAAATTCGCGAGAATATTTTCTCGGCTACTTTGGAGTTGAAACGTATGCCAGGAAAATTTTGTCTGAGATAACGTTGTGCTTTTTGATGAACCTCGGACTTTCGTAATCTGTTCCTCATGTCTGAGCCATCAGCCACCTCAAAGGTGTCTTCGACAAATTGCTGGTACGGGTCGATTTCTTCACGGTCAGACGAAATCATTGAATTGTTCACACTCTCTAATACAATTTCCCGACAGAAAGACTCAGTGGATATGCGCAACTTTTCTTGTTTCTTCTGTATACGCAATTCTGCTAGCTGTCTGTCTAGTTCTTTTTCTTTTTTCCTTTGCATTCGTAGGCCTGCCAAATGTCTTTCAAGTTCTTCTTTCTCTTCCTCTTTTTGGTTTCTCAAGGACGCTAATCGTTTGTTGGGATCGTTTTCTTCTTCTACCTGAGTAGACAAATCATGATCCTCGTGTTTGTGCACCAAGACTAGCTCCGTCTGCGTTCCTTGATCTTTTGTGTTATTGATATCACGTAACCAAGTTTTAGTGTTGGGAAGAGCGAGGAAATTTGCACAGATCTCGTACACGGGAATCGCTGAAATACGATATTTTTCACCTTCTATCCAGTAGTCCGGGTAACGTTTCAACATCGCGGCTATGTTCATCTCGACCGACAGTAATATTTGAGCTTCGATTTGGTAAGCGAAGCCCTGACGTATGAGGTGTAGCGATGTCGTTGTTTTATATCGATTAATGAGGCTTTGCAATGGCCCCGTATGACTGCCTAATTTCACCATATCGTCTCCGATGGGAATCGCATAAATGAAAGCTAGCTTCTCAATTTTGATCGACATCGTTACGAACCAACTCCGTTCAAGATGATCAAAGATAAATCCAATTTGGGATCTGTTAGGCACCTTTTTTAGGATCCTTGTTCCCTTGTTGCTGCTACCTTGTCCCCTTCTTGGGGTCCTTTTTAAGGATCCGGGACCCTTTTTTCCTTTTTCCCTTTTTTTGCGAGAGGATCTGCATTCTCTTTGCACCGCTCCCGCTCCCCTCCGATTCTTATCTTCCCTGCAGACAATACACAAACACACCCACAGAACATACATCACCAAGTGCTAAACTACAATTTACATGCCGTCAAAATCCTCAGCGCCGAAATTTCCGACATACAAGTCTATGGAGGACAATGCATTAGAAAGCTCAAGTTATAATTCAGCTGCGAATATCTTATTTCAGACCTTTGGATATTCTCATGCTTTCACCTTCGAAAAAGCAGTGGAATTACTTCAGCCTCGTTGGATCGATTTGTAGCTCTTTTAGTTCTTATCTCTCGACACAGACAATAACACTTTTGTAGACATGAAACGGATCCAAAATTCACCAGTGGCGGCAAACCCGAACAACTCAAGCAAAGAATACTACCAGCACACGATCCACAAAACACACGCTTGTATACGGTTGTTAGCAAACCCAAGAAGGATACTGATTGTCGACTTACTGAAGTGATCAATAGGAACTCTACAGCAATACGTTGCGCGGCCGCATTTTATCATCTTCTTACATTCTTTCAAAACGACGACCAAACAATCGAGATTCTGCCTTATTACGAAAAACATATGAAGAGCCAAATGAAATTGATCTTTTTACCGCAAAAACTGAATATAGAATATTTCGCAGAGGAAGACAAACACAAATATCAAGTCGTTCTCGACGAACATGGACAGGCATTAGATCAGAATCATCAAGTGATTTTTCCAAACCACGATTGGACGATGCTTTCTGACGAGCGAATCGACCACACAATACTTTTCGCAAACGCTTTCCTCTCTGGAGGTGAACACGATGAACATAATGCTCAAAACGAGCAGGAAATGATCGTTCCGCAAGCGCATCCCTTCATCGCAACTCAGAATGTACTGGTGGAAAATCAATTTTTCCTGAACGAAGCTTTTCAAGATCCGCAAGAACACAATGCTCATGATCAAGAATCAACAAACGCTCTCTATGAGGCAGCGAACGCACATATCGCACGTCAAGCACAACAGATGGAAATGCAAAAGCAACAAGACGAGGAGAAACAGAAGAGAGATCGAGAAGCAGAAAATCGGGCATTTGACGAATACGTTCACGGAGGAGAAGAAGATCTTGTGCCTACCGAAAATGACGACTTTTTGCCTGACTTGGTGGATGGGCGCAGTCAGCTTCTATCTGATATGAATATGAATAACAACAATGTTGAGAACCAACATCATAAAATTGTGAAGGACAACTCACCTAATCTCCTTGACGAGAACGACGAATTAGATCTGCACAAAGTTCTGGAAGAGCATGCCGCGCGCTGTCCTATGGATGAATTCAGCAAAAACAATGACGAGGCGACGATGAACATAGACGAACAGAATACAAATGCAAATAAGGAGCCTACTAACGATAATGAACTCGGTGAGACGATGAACGTAGACGAACAGAATACAACTGCAAATCACAGCTGTACAAATGAAATGAGTAGAAACAACGACGACGTGACGATGAACGAGGTGATAAATGGAGTCGAGCAGAATGTAATCGCAAATGACGACGACGTGACGATGAACGGAAACGAGGAGATAGACGCCACAGCCGAACAGGCGAAATCTCGCGAGGAAATACTGAAGATTGTTGGTCAGAATGGACTCGAACTGAAGGGTTATGACGCATGGAAGAACGACTTTGATATTGTCTGCGCTGCCGTGCGTAATAATGGACTCGCTCTTGAATGGGCGGGTATAAGGCTTCGATATAACAGAGAAGTGGCGGAGCTCGCGGTCAAGCAGAATCCGGAAGCAATAAAGTTTACCTCCGCCTTTGAGTGATCTGAATGAGTTGTTTCTATGCAATGTTTTTTTTGAAAAACGTGTTCATATGATAAATGAGTTCATTGAAAAGAAAACAACCGTCTGAAGACGAAAGACCTAATTTGACTGATAAGCATATTGCTCTGTGGTTGATTGACCAAAATGGGAGAAGAAGAAGAAGCGAACAGCAAAGTCTCATTGAAGCAACTGCGTATAGTCGTTATCTGGATTTGGAGAAGGTGTATCTTACCGCTAAGCGTAATACAAAAGAACTCAAAGTGAAAGCTGTTGACTCCTTCTGCAACGACACTGGATTCACAATGGAGGATCTGGTACTTCAGCATCCGTCTGATTTGAAACGTTTTCTGATAAATGCATTGCAGATCAACATCATTTTTGTCACAGACACTGAGGTCTCTTGTATGACGAGTTCAGATGCTCAAGGATACATAGTTCTTAGAAAACAAAATGACAATCGATATGATACCATGTGTCGTTGTGATTCAGACTCTGGCATAATATCCTTCACTAGTTACTTCACAGATCTTTCCTTATATACAGAGCTCGAAACAATCATAGATCAGTCATCTTCTGAAAACGACTTCGAAGATTTGTATGATTGTTGTGTTCACTATTTCAATCGTACTATTGAGGAGGTGCAAGACGCAACAAAGATAGAACGATTCTCCACTTCTCTGAAAATATGTTTGAATACAAGGACGTATCCGGTAGATATTTCTCCTGAACTAATAGGACTCAAAAATCTACGACAAGATCAAAAGAGAATGTCATATTTGATTAGATATGCCGCGGAAAGCTTACTTGCTATGGAGATTTACCAAGCAGCAACTGAGTACCAAAGTGACCAACTTGAAGTGGATGACTTCTCAATCTTCAACGAGATTCTTACATCAACCCGATGCAAGTATTTCAACACTCGGGTTCGTCATATGCTTCAAACCATGTATCAATACAGACCGGATCGACCCAGATTACAAGGTCGTAGAAGTTCAGCCAGTTCTCAATTAGATACGGATATGGATATGGATATGCATAATATCGAGGTTATTGATGAGAAGATCACAATCGTTCAAGATTATATCAGTCGCTCCCAATCGCTCTTGTTACGAACCGACGAAGTAGTAGAAGCCCAAAATCAGCTGCAGATTTTTGAGAAGAAGGAAGAGGAGCGAATTCAGGAAAAGTTGATCAATGCTGACATCATAAAGGAAGTTTCTCCCGATGAGATTGAATTGTTGTTTCATTTTCTATGTGATTGTTTAGACCATCCTTCTGAGCTCTTCCTGGAGCTGAAACATGATGTAATAGCTCAAAGTTTGCTCATAGCAAATCATGGATTTCAAGCCATTAGTATTACATATGATGTTGCAGATATGATCTGTGAGAAATCAAGATATGATAAGAGGCGACGTTTGGTTGTGAAAGAAGTTCAGTCTATCTTACGAGCTTTGCACAAAATTGGGAATTGGTGTAAATACAAATGTGGTCATGATCATGATAACGAATTTGATCGATTCTCCCCTCTTCTGTTATCGCCAACAAATACCAATACTTCCAGTCTTTTATCTGACTCTATCGCATCCAGTTCTGTAATTTCTACGCTCCCACCCTTTTCTCCGTTCACTGATAATGATGAAAATGATGAAAATACACAAGATATATTCTTGGAGAGTTTATTTTCCTCGCTCAAAACAGCTCTACGTGTAGCGAAATTGACAAGACTTACATTATACAAAAAAGGGAAAATATCCTGTGATGATTCGGAAAGTGATACAAATCCTTATGGCGATGAAGCAGAAGAGGCAGGAGAATCGGATCAGAGCGATGATGAAGATGATGCTGTGGAGAAAAGCGAAGGATTCAAGAATCTTTGTTTGATCATCTTATTCTTCGCACATTATGAGGAAGTGTTTACGAATGAGACCGAAAACCAACAAATCTCAGAACTTGTGTTGACTCAATGGAGAGCTATCGAAGAAGCCGTTATACGGTTTCAGCCCTTATCTGAATTTGACAATGATGAATCGTCATTCGCACTTCAACCGGCGTTGAAGTCAGTATTACAACAAGAAGATTTCAGTGCTATTTCTCCCGAAATACTTTTACAGTACATCTTGCTCTACAGCCGGATATGGGAAGCGACCAAAGAAAGAGATGAATCAGAGGAAATGATAACTTCTGCGCTTTTATATGAATATGCAACAATCTCTTATCATACTCTAGACCTCATTAGACATCCGGAGCAAAATTTAACAAATGAGGAATTATTCACTAATCTTCGAAAAGCCATTGTACGAGAAGAACTAAGTGAAGAAAGGTCCGTCTACTCCGATAGTGAAATAGACAGTGAAAGTGGAAATGAGTCTGATACCAGCGAATACGATCCTACGCTTGAGCCAAAATATAAATATAAAAAGGCACTAATCATCTCCGATGATAGTAGTGACGAAGAACCTGAAGAGAAGACGAACAAAAGGAATTGGGAAATGACAAATCCATTTTCATTGAACCCGGATCGAACAAAGAAAGTTGCGACTTTTACGACCGATACGAATAAACTATTAGAAAACATTGTTTTTAGTCGTAACATGTTTTTGTATCACGATACAGGAACGGGCAAAACATTGAAAGGTTTGTTATGTGCTGCGCAAAGTGTACAATTGTTTCAAAAACAAAATAGAAAATACAAGATCAAAAAAACGTTGAATGTATTATTCGTCACCAAAAATAGCGCTATAGTCTCAGTGCAAAAAGATCTGAATCAATTCTCCGATTATTTGCAACCTCTCTTCGAGTCAAACATCAACGTATATATTCTAAATCATCGGCAACTGGAAACGTGGCGCAATCAAGAAAATCATCAGTATATTCTCGTGCTTGATGAAATACAACATTGGCGGATTGTTGGCAAAGTCTCTCAACGTGAACTCAATGAGAAAGTCGGGATAAAACGCACTTTGGAATTATGCCAGAATTCATTACAGAGCTTTCTCTTGACGGCAACACCCATAGAATATGCGATATCAGATTTTACCATATATTGGATGATGCTGCAACGAATCAATTTTAGCATGAAAAACTTTGCAGCCATTTTGACAGTCTATCAAAAAATGGATAAACTTTGTACGAAGCTACTGCTCACAATGAGTCCAACTTTGTTACAAATCAAACCAAGTGACTATCTCAAACTAGAGTCATCGTTGATGAAATGTTTACAATGTCAAATATCACGTAATATTCGTGTTGGTGGAGAAGAATTCGCAACATATAACGATCCAGTCATTGCTGGAGTAGGATTGGTCCTTTGTCCAATGACAATAGACGAAAAAATAATTTACAGAACTGCTTTACAGAGAGATCAGGACGCTTCTAAAAATGGATCAAGTTTTCCACAATACGAGCGACAAAGCTGCAACCAATCAAGTAAACTCCAAGAAATGTTGAAGATAATCCGATTACATATCAGTGACCTTGCTCTTGAGCGAGTAAATTATCAGAATAATCCAAAGATATTGATCTACTCTAGGTATCGAGATCATGGCGCCAAGTTGATCTTACAAGCACTAAAGAACACAGAGTTTGAGTCGAAGGTAACAACTTTATACGAAAATGAAACAGTTTCTCAACGTCGCCAGATCGTGGATACTTTCAGCGATCTGAATTCTCACATTTCCATTCTGGTGGCGACGAGTAAATCCATTGAAGGTTTGAATGTACTGAATCTATCTTTGTTAGTAATACTAGAGCCGCCTGATACGCTTAGATTATATGATCAAATCATTGGACGTATAGCTCGGAAATCAGGTCACAACAATCTCGCAATACAAGATCGCAAAGCTGAGGTCAAGCTTCTGATTGCAGAATACGATGCAACAACGGACACCATCAATGCTAAAGACTACAAACGGCTACGTAATAGATTAGGTGTGAAATCAATTTTCTCCACTCTATGTCAAGATATTTCCCTCCGATTTAATGAAGAGAAATGTGCTGAAAACAGTCTTTCATCATGTGTGAAAAACCTCAAAATCTAAACTAAAGAGTGTATCTTCACAATTCATGTAAATCTGTAATTTATATCAAATAATGGATCATATGATTGCCACCAGAGCAAGACATCTCGATGATCCTGAGATGCCCAATATACTACTTTACGACTCCACTTCATTCCGAGTTCACTTTTTTTCCACCAATTCAGCACCGCAACATGACCATTCCCAGAAGCGAGATCCATTGCCCAATAAGTCCACTTCATGGCAAGTCCGCTTCGTTTCCACCAGTCCAATACCGCAACATGACCATTTTGAGATGCGTAATCCATTGCATCGGAAGTCCATGCCAAATCGAGTTTGCTTTGTTGTTGGTACCATTCCAACACAGCTAGATGACCATCGTAAGATGCAATGTCAAGGAAATGTAATGGGATGTCAGGTTGCATACCCAATGCGATTTGTAACAAGAAGAGTGTATTCGAATCATGTATATGAGGTTGTATTAGATGAGCAATGAGACTGACTTGCATCGAAATATAATATATAATATGACATAGATGAAAGAAAAAAATGCATAAAGAACGGATACGATCCGCAGACGGCAAGGTACACCTCCCTGCAATTGTTTTGTCGAAGACAAAACAAGTCGTGTTACATCAGACATTATTTTTCTTCAATGAGTGTAGGTTCTGAGATTTTCGTGTCTAAATATTTTTGTTTTTTTGCAAGCATGTTAGTTAGATTGTACCAACCTTTCGTGTGATCTTGACGACAAATATTCGCAAGTTCGGCACAAAGCTCATCAATTACCGCAGGACGTTCGTCTTCATCTAACTTTTTTTGCCAATAAGTGGCAAGTTCTTCGTATTCGACGGGAGAATATCCACCATTGTATTTCTCACTATTCAACGCTTCAATGTAACTCTTTCCAATTACATCAACAAGTTGTTTCCAAGTCGCTTCGTCTTGCATCGGTGTCCATTGTCTCATTGTTGCACCTTTCATTGTAGAAGATATTCCGAACTGTTTACGACCTTTATCGCATCTCACCACGTCTCCCAACGACCAAGCTTTTAGAGATCCACCGGAATTTTTGAATAATGGATTTGAGGCTAAAACCTCCGGCGTGATAGCAGCCTCATCCTTGCATATCATAATGTTGAATAAAGCGACGATACATTTATTGATCCATTCATCTTTGTAAGCTTTGTCGTTGTTCTGAGCATAATTTTTGGGCTTGTTGTTTCCTGCGATATCTCTCATGCACGATATTGAATATCGTTTGATCTGTTGCTCGAAGTGTTGTATGGTCTTGTATTCTTTCATAATGAAATCTTGCACGTCCTGAGCAGTTTTATAACCTTTATCTCCAAGTATTTCCAAGACCTCCAGGATTTGTTTCTTTTCTTTGACTGTGCATTGTTGAATGAAGGGAGTTGACATTAGATCTGAAAAATCTTGTTTGATGATAATATTATTTTGAATGCCTATGTTGTTATTGTTTTGTGTTTGTATATTGTTCTGTATTTGTTGTATAGTAGGAGGAATTTGTTGCTCTTCTATTTCATGCTTTTTCAAATTCGTTTCCTTTTCGCACTTCCTTTGACAAACTCCCTTCGTTTTATGTTGAGAATAGTTACTCTTATACTTGTAGATTGCTTTACAGTCTGGACAGCGACGAGGATAGGATACCATAAGCAATATCTTTTCTTATTTATGTACACGCCTCTCCATTTTACAACGAAGTTAAGAACGCATCAAATTTTGATTCAAATATACCTGCGGGAAGCATTGAGTCAGGTAACATAAAATGATATCAGAGTTACGTTTTCAATACATCAAATTATCCCGGATATATTGAGTGTAATTGATCAGGTTACACAAAATATAACCGAAAAAAAAGCGGTATTCATGATCTTGAGAGAATATCAGAAGTATTAGAAGATCAGTGCAGTTTTCAATCCATTGTATTTCATGAAGTATTGGATGAAGCAAATAATTAACTTGATTATTCTCAATGCTACGGGAAGATTTTTGATTTCATCAGTGAACCGTTTAAAAAAGCTAGCGCATTGTTCATATTTGTTCAATTTACTACGATAAACATCAATGAACATAGCTTCTTGGCTTCATTAACATCAATAAATTCTCTGTTTTATCAACACGGGTGGGTGTTCATAGAGGATCAAATGTAATACATTCTTCTGGTTTTTTTAGTAAGCTGTACTTCCTTTTGTTTGGTCTTCAGAGCTTTTGTAGCGGGTATTATTAAACATGTGAGATTGGTTATATAAAGTGTTACTCAGTGTTACGTTTTCAATATATCAAATCATCCCGGATATATTGAGTGTAATAGATCAGGTTACACAAAATATAACTAAAAAAAAACATTTCAAACAGGATCTGAAAAAAGATTATGACTTCGCTTTTGGTTCATGAAATGGACAATCTAATCTTTCGACAGGTTCATCTTTTCTTCAGTATTTCGATCTTCCAACTTTTCATTGGATTGTAGAAATAAAACATATTTGACATTTTTTTCACCTTGAGAAATCCTGCAGATCTGTCGAAGGATGTTTTCACGCGTGCATCTCAGCATACAGCCAGCTTTTCGTTGCATTGACCCCAACACAAAACAAAGCAAACAAGATGTTGTGGTACTTGTATTACGATGGAGGACCAGATGACAAAGAAACAAACAAGCCGATCTCAAAGGAGAATATTGGCGGAGAGCTCATGAGATGTATAGAGACTACAGACGCATCAGAAGCAATTCGCAAGATCTCAACTGAGTTGTTTCTTCATCTTGCCAAACCCAAAGATAGTAGTTTCGTCGTGTGTTTATTCCGCATTCCCGAGAAGTCTCTTTCGTTTGAGGTCTTCTTCAAGACAGGACAAGAACAGAGTTGGAATGAGCTTTTCAATGTCTCTCGAGATGCTTTCCAATGTTGCGCGGATCAGATTACCTATTGGAATATGTTTACCGGTGAAGACCACTTTGACATTACAGAGGAGCCAACGAAAGAACAACAAGTCGCTAAAATCGCAGACCTACAGCTCTACAGACTTATCGAGACAAAAGACCCTGAAACGATCACGAAAGCGAAAGAAGACATGATTGATCGTTTTCAAAGATGGATTGATTTGTTGAGAGATGATTCGGACGGGTGGGCTTTATACCAAGAGCAGATTGGAACAGCGAACGATACAGAAGTGAACATTAGTCAAGTGAGATCGCAGAAACTTGTCAAAGAAAAATTGTACAAGAAATGAGTGTGACTTGGTAACGAATTATGCAATAATAAAATAGAAAACAAGCGATGATGACTTTCTTTTACAAGATGTATATTCATTCATTCATTCATTCATCCTTAATTTCTTCCAACAAAAGAGTATAATGAGACAAACTCAGGGAAAGGTTTCATCTTCGATACAAGCATTTTATCACAATCTTCTGAAATGCCATCGACACAAATATTGTTCTCAAAAGCCAACGCCAAGGCTTTCCAAATACTTATTTTTTCTTCACATAGCACGTGATCTTCCCCATAGGAACAAGACATCTTTTTATCTCACTTTTGGGGTGAAGATTGTTAGTAACCTGCTGGCGCTCACCCACGTTTCGGTAAAAGCTGCAGAAAGAACTAAAAATGAAAATCATAAAGTGGAAGTATTTGTAGAGAGCAAAATGAGATCCAACAAGAAAGAGCGAATCGATATTTCATAATCTTTCAAGTCTAAGATTTTTGAAGCAAAACTATACAATATATTTACAGATGTTACAAATTACGAAATCGTAAATTAGGATCTTCAAATCTTCATATCCGGGAAGAAGCTTTCTTTCGTTATATCGACTGGAATACCTTCTCCTTGTGAATGCATGTACCGCCCTTTTCGCATCATACTGACAAACGGTATCTTCATCCATTGACCTTTTTGATTTTCTACAAGTCCATGGTCGATCGCAATGAGTAGATCGTCATCTGAGATAAATTGTATTTTTTTCTTTAGTTCATCTAGTTTCCACTGAGAATTCAATTTTGTTTCCACCGCGCCGATCGATTGATGTTGATTTGCAATGATCTCATAACATGTTATCTCTTCTTCGGGAAAGATTGTTTCTACATCGGTTTTATCGTTTTCGTGAGCTTGTGCAAGATGGATACGCATTGTGTCTTTAAATGGTATAGGTGTAAATTCAGAAAGATGATGATGATGATGATGAAAGGGGATATGGCGCTTTTTGTCACTTAATTTGCTGCATAGTACAACAAATTTCATTTTGGACTTTATGCAGCCAAATCTTGTAAGATCAGTGCTTCGACTTGATTGATTTCATAATAGGTTTGTTTATAGATTTTTTTTCATAAAATAATCGTTCAGTTGCCCGCCTTTTGTTGTTTTGCAAATGATGCGAATCGGCTCTTTCATACGTGTATCAATTTGTCCACGATACTTGTTCAGTTCACCAATACAATGTTTAGTACCTGGAGATTCGTTCAGATGTAATGCCACCGCATGATGTGGTTTGTGTGTTTTGATCATGTCGCAATTCCTCATAATCCCAGCCTTCTTACCATGTTTGTACCAATCGTGAGTCGTCACAGGCATGCCTATGATATTCCAACCAAGTTCTTTTGCAATCTGAGCCGCCAATAGATCAGCTCCTCGAGCACCTCCGTGGACTAGAGTCCATTCTGTAATTGGCAGATTTTCTTGCATGATCAAATTGAATTCGTTACGAATTGTTGTAACATCTGACCAATCCCGAGAACCCGTCACTAAGACAACATGATGATTGATTGACATTGACATTGTCAATACTTGGTTTGATATGAGATTTTTGAAAGCATGATCTTTCAAATTTACATACTGTATCACTCCTTCTGCAGTGCGCTACTTTGAGTCGATAAAACGCGTTTTACCAAATATTCGCAATCTTTTTGTAGATACATTGCGCACCAACACACATATACATGTCGACAAAACCATCGTTCTCAGAATGTCTTTGCTCGTTGTCGTGAATATGGTCAAGATAAGACAAAGGAAGAACGAGAAAAACAAAAGGGTGAAGTGCGAAGACAATTGACGGAAACAAAGGAAAATTATCATAAGGAGATGATCACGACTGTTGAGATGTTGCAAAAGACAGGTTTATATCATGAAGAGAATGGATCAATGGTACAGATACAAAATCTTTATGGCGATATGATCGAATGGGTAGTCGAAAACAGAGCGCAGCTGTTGGAAGAAGCCTTTTCTGAAGTGAATGTAATTGTTGTGGATTACAGCGTTTACGAAGAAGGAAATTGTGTCAATATTTGGTTTGTTCTGTGCGATAAGACTGTCAGCCAAGTAACAATGCGAAAGAAACGATATTTGGAGCTTGATCCAAATAAAATAATCATCATGGCGGATACAGAAGAGTGAAAAACGCTGTTGAATCAAACACACTCTATTAATAAAATGTTATGCAATTTATTGTTGTGTGGATGACATCATGATCATTTCTTTATCTTTTCTCAATTTCTCACTTGCAAAGGTAAAAGCTTAAGTGGTTTGCGAGTCTTTTCTGCTTATTTTGAAAGAAATCTCTTTTTCAATTATAATCAAATCTTTGCTGTCATCACTTTGCAATCTCGTGCTTGAAGTTTATCACGACGTTCTCAAAATTCAATATTCCACAGAACTTCATTTTGGTTGGTTCTTTAGTATCATAAATTGTACATTCTATTTCGTCTGAATCGATACAGATACTATACGGGTCCGTATTTGTCATTGAAGTGTACCAAGTCAAGACGACGATATCTTCATCCCAACAACAAGTAGGTTGCAAAAACTCGTAACGCTTCAATTCTTGTATCACACCGTTGACATTGAAGAGAATCAGATCGTACGTATGCTCATTTAAGATGATACTTTCTGGGGCTGTATTCTTGAGGGTAGAAAGTATATCTTCTGTCCATACATTCATACATGTTATAGAGCTGGTCATACCAATGTTTCTTCTTTATTACTTGTAGAACCGACGCGATGATATTTTATCTTTGTTAGAATATGTCTTGCAGTATTTCACATTCATGTTACAGCAGTAACGAAACATATGAGATTTGACTAACATGCGTTTCAGTTGCATTATAATTTTAGAATATTGAGATTTGAAACATAACATACTAAGAAGATCGTTTTGCAAAATCCTCCGTTTAGTAATGCGATCTACGTCTTTGCTACAACAAGAACGAAGATCTTTACACGGACACGCCAGATTTTATAAAGAACTTGCTGAATATAACATTCTTCGGGAACAAGGTGGAGAACGATGGTTGCCTGAACTCAAGATCGTTGATCAAATTATTCCTAAAATCTCTTTACGATGGCCTTCTGATACAGTCATTGAGCTGACTTTCATCAGTATAGGGCAAAGAATCGCTGGTTTCCCTCACCGACGTGGACACTGGCCTTTCACGCCTCCTGATATAAGAGTAAGATCGGGTCAAATTCCTGCTTCGTTACAACAGTGTATGGAAGGTGATCGTATTTTGATTTTGCAACCAGACTGGTCTCCTGCTTGCAAATCTCCCAAATCGCCATGATACTAGGAAGTTGTCTCAACGAAACAATGATCAATGACACCAATGATCAATCAACGACATGTACGACAGTATCCCACGTAGATCTTCGTCGTCGTAGAAGCTGTCCGTCGTTGGATGAGATTACCTTCGCCGAGGAGAATGATCGCATTTGTGTTAAGCAGACAGAATGGAACGATTGTGATGATGATGATGATTCTGACGATATGACAATGTATTACTTGGAAGATGTCCACTCAAACTACACAAGATCCCATTGGGCATCATTGCAAGAGCAATGAAATACAAATTTAGATCTTTCATCAATCAACTCAAGATTTGTATCGCAAAAGAAAAACGCACAGAACGATTGCAACAACACAAATAGCAGTACCCAGCAAAAAGGGCCATATTCTTGTTTTGTGTCTTATGATTTCTCTACGACAAGCTTCGCAATTAGATGATTTGGAACAATGATCCTGTAGATCAATTGTGATGAATTTGCTCTGATCCTTTGTCATTACAAGATGTTTATTTTATCTTATTCGCAGAATTTTTTCTATAAGAGCATGACCGCGCAAGTGATCTCTATCGATTTCTCAAAATTGATGAGCTTTCCTTTTTTGTGTAGGGTCGCTCCGGTGAGAAACTAAATTCTGCACGACGAATAAGTGAAATGAATTCATCCACAAGGAGCCAAGAAAATAATTTCAATCCCTATGGGATGTTTCGAGAGTGAGCGTAACTCTATTGAGATTTGGATAAAACGGATATCATTGCAGATGTTTTCTTCGGAATCAGACATATGAAGAGGACTACTGAAATTCGATAGCGGGCAATGTTTATTAATCATTTTAGTAAGTCATATCTTAATATTGATGAACCAACGGGTCGATTTTCCGTGTTTCTTTTATTCGTCTCCGATACCTCGGATACCCGTTGATTGATCCTCGAACCTGTTTCGTGTAATTTTACATGAGCACGAAGATTGTCTATTCGGTCATAGAAAGATTTTCCGCATATCTCACAGGTAAAAGTTCTTTCTGGATTATGTGTTTTCTGGTGTCGTTTCAGGTAATGAAGACGAGCGAAAGATTTATTACAACCTTCATGTTGACATAAGTGTGGTCTTGGTGGAGTGACTGGGTCGAAGATAAGGTCCAAATTTCCATTTTCTGTTGTCGGATTTCCTATGGGAATCGGATTTCCGATGGGAAGTACAAATCCAACATAATTTGGATCAATCATTCCAGAATGTGATATTAGATGTGACCATCCATCGACAATCATCGGACAAGTATATCCGCAGAACTGACAAGTGAATTGTGCCCAATACAACGGAAGGAAGCAAAAGAGTAAACGAAATTTAGATATGAACATCGATGTATAATGTATATGTATGGTGTATGTTTATTAGATTTATTAGATATATAAGATGCTGTTGAATTGCTGGTCTATCGGGAAAATCCCGTAATTCGGCAAGACTTTCGTAGAACTCATTGAACAAAAAAAAAGGATCTCAATAAATGCAGAAAATATCGTTGTTTTCTCACCCAATTGGATCAAAAGAGAGTCGATTCGTTCATTTCGTTGCAATCTCTCAAACTTTCACAATCACCATGTCATATACACTAAAACGTTTTGGTGCGCAATGGTTTTCAGGCAAAAACCCACAAGAGCAGATGATGCAACACCGCCCACAATGATGAAAGATTCTTGCTCACATCCTGCAAATATGTTTCTTTGGTAAGAAGAAAATTAAGACAAGGTGGGCTAACAGCTTCAAAAAAAGGAGCAATGGCGAGTCGTATAAAACTTATTGCTCTCAAGTTCGTTTCGTTCCCTTGAGGTGTGATTCCCTTTTCCTTGCTCTTTCCCCAAATCGAACACTCGTTTTAGATTCTACATCAGTGTGGATACTATGTTACGGCTCGCCATAGCATAATCAGACCTCATAATAATGATCTCGGTTTCATTACTCCATCCTTTCAGGTACAAGTATGGACAGATCATGCTTGTTCCTGCAGGTAGCATGATAGTCTCAATGCTTTCATCGTTTCTGTGGTAATTGAAACGTAAGGCACTAATCAGACTTGCGGTCATACCAATGAAATTGTTATTGTACAATTTAGATTCATCTTCTTCGTTACTTGATAACGATCTGTAGAGTTGCATTTCCACCTTGCTTTTTGGCACTCTGTCTTGTTCCAACAAGACTGTGAAATATTCTTCCAGAGCAGGTCGCTGATATTTGTTTGCATTCCCTACATGACACCATAATGCAAAAATACCCAAGTCAAATGAGAAATACAATGCACTATTGTGCAATTGCACCAACATTTCGTGTTGTATTTTCTCGTCAGAAATCCATAAATGATCGAGTAGAGCGGTATTCGATTTAACAATGTTTCTTTTCCTATGATGAGTTTGTTTCATTCTTTTTACTAGAACTGTCAGTAACTGAATCCTCTTGGCTACATATTTACATATTCAGCAGTTCTGGTCACATCATACATGCTAAGAGTCCCATCAGCGGTCGTCATGTTATCGAGTATCCAGGATGATGTAACAATTTTGTGAGGAATTTTATTGATGTATTCGATGAGTGATTGAAGAACATGCACAGCATTTCCGAACTCCTCCACTCTCGTATCATGGTTATATAAGAAATCTTCGTTCTGGAAAACCTTCAAGACTGTATACATTTTGCTTGTCTTCTTATGAATCAAGTTTTCCCAATCTATGTTTTCAGCGGAACATAACATTTTATTGATAAGTGCATAGATTGACATCTTGAGAAATAGGGAGTTCTGACGAGTGAGCAGTTTATCGCAGAACCTTATATCTATTATTAGTATTATTAGTATTCATATGATGCAAACGAGCATCTATTGCGTTAAGTCTGCGTGGAGTTCACCTTGAGGACGAACACAAGGCTGCAGTTTTGGCACGAAATGCAGCTTTTGCGATCTGCTTTGTTTCGCTTTTTCTATCGAACTTCATTCACACAAAAGTCAAAGATATCCCAGAAAAGATGTCGTTCGTAAAACAAACACTAGGCACAAAATGGTATTCAGGAACAAATCCTCAAGAGGCAATGTTCCATAATGCAAAACAAAACAACCACAAAGCTTGTCTTGTAAAAATCGATATTGACGGTCATCGCAGTTATGGTAGTTACATCTCGTGGGACGAGGCGATCGATCACTTACAAACTCTGAACGATAACGTCCGAAAACAACATTTTGAGCTTCTACCCGAGGATAAACCGTGCAAACCGTATTTTGATTTCGATTATCGCTACGACAACAAATCAACTATCAAACATGGCGACATCGATATCCCAGCGTTCAGTATAAGCGTCGAAAATTCGCTTCGAACTGTGCTACAAAACTTGACAGGTTTCTCCCCGAGTTCACCAGCACTAAACAACTGTTTTATCTGGACAGATAGCTCTTCTGCCGCAAAGTTCTCTCTTCATCTTGTTATCCACTTAGCACTAGAAAATGATCAAGGGATGAGAGAATTATGGTTGTGTAGTAATACCGAGCGAGCAAAATACTTTTGTATTGAGATGCTTCGTCTGTCTCCAGATTTAGCAAAGTTCAGTGATACGAAAGTCTATACGCGAAATCGTACGATGAGAATGTGTGGAAGTAGCAAACATGGAAAGGAGGAGAAATTACAACTGTTGGATTTGCCTTTGACGAAAGAAAATTTGATGAAAACGACTATCACATGGTTTGAACAATCTTCAAAACTTTTTCCAATCATCAACGATGAACTGATCAAAACGGAATCGAAAATCACATCATACAAAGAAGTTGACAGAATCTGTGCAATCGATGACGCTGATTACGAGAAGCTTGCAAAGTTTATCGAAGAAATCAAAATGCAAGCTAACCTCGTAAGTTCAATCAAACTCATCAGGGGAAATATTGACACGATCACAATCGGATTGAAAACTCGTTGGTGTCCTAACATCAAACGCGAACACTCGTCTCAGCATCAGTATGCAGTCTTGTCCAAACATGGGCTCGTTTTCAAATGCCAGGATGCAGAATGTGTAGATTTCAAATTCGGCAAAATTAGTTTCAAAAGTTTGCCTGCAGATGTTCGCGCTCTATGTGTCAAATACCTTGATATTCATTCCAGCGCTCCTGCAAAAGACAAAAAGGAAAGTTCGTGTCAATACATAAACAAGATGACCGAAGGTGAAACAGAAATGTCTTCTATAATCAACGAAGATCTCAAATTGGAAAATAATCCCAATTGGCGATTGGAACAGGTTACTAAGAAATTATCATCGCTTCAGAATAAATGGTTTCGCGAAAACGACACAACATGTCTAGTGGATCCATCTTACACTCATGCTCATCCGGGGCAATGTGGTATAGAATGCAAAAAACATAAGTTGTTATTGGGCTGCTCCGTGAATGGTCATATGGACAAAAGTAGAGAGTTTAAACGTTGGCTCGATCATATCCCACATTGTATAGAGAAACACAAAATGGAGATTGAAGTTCACGTGAAAACGACAACAACCGATGCCTCCGCTACCGAATTAGCTCAGCTTGTTGACGATATGTACAATTTAGCTAAAGCCAAGAATTATCGTCGATCAAATGGCTGCATATATGGTTTGTTAGACGGAAAACAATCGGTTTATGTTCAGCTCATGTCATACAAAGAATGGCTTGTGAAAGATTTTCAAGACGATTCACGTCTATTAGCGGATCCTGGCAGACAAGTCAAACTTATTCAATCGTTAAACAACATTGGAACTAGTCGAATGCCATTCATCGAAAGGGACTACCGATACATTGGTTTCAAAAATGGAATCCTGTATCTCCCGAACTCTAGTTTTATCCTCTACGACAACATCTCAGAAGACATTGTTGTCAGACATTATATCGATCAAATACTTGATATCAAACATCTTTCAACACCTTCATGGGATACTGTATTTGAATATCAAATCGAGAAAGAAGATGTAGACGGCAGCAAAGTTCCTGATCGTGAAGCAATCGAGGCTTTTTGCGGTCTGTTGGGCAGACTGATGTACCCGCTCAAAGCAATGGATAATCTAACCGTTGCGCCAATGATATTCGGAGCATCTTATACTGGAAAAAGTACAATCGTTTCAACGATAATGAAATGCTTTGACAGTCAACAAGTGGCTTGTATAAACGCCAAAATGGAAGATCATTTCGGTCTCGAAGGAGTCTTTGATAGAGAAGTGTTGATTGCTCCAGACATGCCTCTTCATATTCATAAAAAGATAGACAAAACGGATATGCAGAGTATGATCAGTGGCGAACTTGTTCTCGTTCCGAGAAAAGGACTAGCGGCCCACCAAGGGTTGTGGACTGTTCCTTGGTTTATGGTTGGAAACAGACAACCTTCTTGGTACGACGAAGGAGGGGCTTCTGTATCACAACGATGGGTCTTTGCGCAGTTCAACAAAAAAGTGAAGAAGAACATATCGGGATTAGCAGAGCTCCTCGAAAAGGAGTTACCGGCTATCATTTACAAAAACAACCAAGCGTATCTCAGGTTATATGGGAATGAAGCAAAGAAAAGCACCGATTTTTGGGAAGAATGTCCCGAATATTTTAAACGTCAGCGACTACTGTTTGAGAAGTCTAGCAATAAATTGTTGGCATTTTTACGTCAAGACGGAGATGAGAATACTTTTTATCGAGTCGCAGATTCGATCGTAAAATGGAAGGATTTCAAGTCGTTGTTGGATCAAAATAATTTCAAGAAAGTATCTTCCGATGCGATTGAATTCAGCATGGCAGGTCTGGAAGTGACTCACGTCAACTTCTGTAAATCATGTCAGAAAAAAGCCGCAAAAGATTGTTGTAGTTATTCATCCCCTACAAATCGAACAAAACTGCTTGCAATCATGAACATCAGTATCGTAGTCAAGGAATAAGAGCGACAAAAAATTTGAGTGTTTTATACAAAGCTCAGTATAAGGGCTCTATAGCGGAATCGAGCAGCACAAAAATACATGAAGTTGTGTCAGGGAGTTTGTTGGAAAAAATAGACACCCTAATTCCTGAGTGTTTTTTATCTTTTCTCTTTCGTTGATTATAAGGGAACATGTCAGGTGTGTCAAAAACTGAGTGCTTTGAGTGTCTGATTTTATCCCATCAGATAAATAACTTTTCTTTTCAATGCTTTTTTTTGTTCTCTATAGCTCAATATAACTTTATTTTACACTCAGAGATTATGATTGAGGGAATAGTTCAAGCAATATGTATAAGAACTTTTCTCTTCCGTTGTGTTTCGCTCAAAATTTTCTGAGTGCTTTTGTTTTCCACTCAGAAACACTCAGAACACTCAGAAACTTGTATTCCGATACATTTTCTGCTTTATTGATCTTTACCAAAGAGTCTAATTCCAACAACAATAACATTTCTAGTCGTTCTATTTGTGTATCTAGAGCTGGGTGCTACAACGCCTTTTTTTGTAAATAATTTTGTGACACTCGCCACAAAAAGCTTTCTTTCTCACATCGAGGTTAGCCTCGCCTACAACGGGCTTTTTCTCACATTGATTCATCTTGAAACAGATGCGATTGGAGATCTGTCCATAAACAGTACTTGTTTGTTCCGCACTCAATACCGTTTATCTCTGAGGGTAAGTGAAAGAAGGATCGAGGTCTCGCGTTGCTGAACCTTGTCTGATCCTTTCGTAGCTGATATGTGCTCGCTTTCTTGTCTGATTCGTTCTTATTGTGCTGCTTGTCGTTTTTGGCGTTCAAACTTTCATCCCCAACGAATCGAACAAAGCTGCCTTGCGATTCTATGGTTGCGATCAGAACGAGGAAGTCGTAGTTTGGGTGTTCTTCAATATATTGAATTTATTTATTTTTAATTTGGCAAAACTGTTTCCTGGAACTGATCACATCTTTATAGGATCATCTTTCCTATCATACGCATTTAAAAAAATTCTGGGTGTTTTCCTCTTTTTCCGCCACCTGTGTTATAAGCTGGAGTGTTGGGAATGGCAAAAACTGGGTCGATTGGGTGTGTAAAATTTGCTCGTAGAATCTACGATTTTTCTTGTTGACACAAATGGAAAAAAATGTTTGCACGTGGAGTTTCAGCTTGTAACGAACAAGGCTGCAAAAAATGTAAGTAGACTGCAGTGCAAAGGTTTGAAACGGAACTGCAGCTTTGAGATTCACTGCTCTACTTTTGTTCTGCTTTTTCTTTCAAAAACTTAAATCAAAAATTATGGCTTATATATACCTCATCCCAATCGATGATGATGCTGTAAAGATTGGAAGTCATTCAGGACATCTTGGAAAACTTGTGAAAAGATATCAGACCTCAATTCTCAAAGAAAATATCGCTCAGGGTTGGGCATATAAGATTGAAGACAATGCAAAGTTATGGGCGGAAGGAATTATCGCAACCTTGATCAAACGAAAACAAGATCTTATAGGCTGGATCGAAGGCGAGAAATACGACAAAGATGTCTCAGAAACATTTCATCTCCTAGCATCTGATCTTTGTTTGCCAAACACCAAAACGTCGATAGCCTCCGTGATCATTGCGAGTGTCGAGAGACAGGAGGAGAAATTAGCAAAAAAGGAAAAACAACAAAAAGATAGAGAATACATGCGCCAAGTTCGCGAAGATTTGCGCGAGAAAGCTCAGGAAGCGAAAGAACAGGAGAAGATGGAACGTCAAACACGGCAAGCACAAAAGCTAATTCTCGCTCAAGAGCGAAGCGAGAACATTTCGGCTACGAACGAACTAGATAGGAAGCAGCAACTGAGGAACTTGATCACATTTCTTCAGTTGCCTACAGAGAAAAACGGCATCAAGTATGAAGCAGACAAATACTGCTTATGGACAGATCTCAAATCGCATCTTTTTCAAAAACAAGGCTATATCACATTATGGGAAGATTTCAAGAGTTATATTACTGAACGCAATCAAGGTCAAAGAAAGCCTGATGTAAGCGAGGCTAACCCTCTTACAATAAATATTACTCCTAAAAAGAGACATTTCTGTGGTGTATGTCATACACTATTATACAAAAGAGGGACTTGTTGTTCCCAGTATAGACGCACAAACAGAACGACTAAAAACGTTGTTGTTGGAATTAGACTTTGTTGTAAAGATAACTAAAGCAAGATGCTACTCGTTACAAAACGCAAAAGCTGTAACCAATGAGCAAACTAATAAAAGTCATAACTATAAACAAAAAAATGTCTGTGATAAAGAAGTAAACGTTTCATTCCCATAACAACAACTCATGCAGCAATTTTGGTTTATTTTTCTCATCGCTTGTGTAATCCTGTCTCTGGCTGCAGTTGGCATCCTTTCGTATTTCCTTGTGGAGGCATCGAACAAGAGCAATAATTTACAAAATACAGTGAATGCGGTCACTGTTACACAAACTTCACCAAGCGCACCAAGTAATTATCACAATGTTTCCGCCTTAAGAAGCTTCTTCCAGAATGCACCCTACCTGAAAGTTTTGTGCGTGGGTGACGCCATGTTTTCAACAGCCCAGTCTCTCAATTCATACGGTCGTGTCTATTCAGCGCCTTCTTTCCTAGATGATATGTTACAATGGAGAGGCGGTCGGAATTTGTCTACAGATGCCTTTTTCGGATATAATAGTGCCCTTGATGATGGGAGAGTCTTTTTGTATGGTACGTGGGGCAAAGCTCCTTTACCTTCAACTAATTTCGGTATAGGAGGATTTCCATTGTATACAACTTCTGCAACATCGACACTGACATATCAGAATGCCAATATATACAGAAACAGATGTCAAATTTATGTCATCGCTAGTTCCGGGAATTTTACCGTTTATCTGAACAACTTAACGACTGGTACTGCCGTAACTACTTCATCTCTTCCCAGAAGTGGCAATATCGCTATTTACACGGTGACAACACCCAATCTGATCACCTCTTGCAAATTTGTGGCCACAGGTGCATCTAGTACTAGCCCTTGTTTGCTCTTTGGTATGATTTTCGATAGTGGAGATAACAACGTTATGATTAACGCTTCTGTGGATCAATCCTCTTCTAGTGACTGGATTCAAAACAATTATACAACTACATTATTGGGTGGTGGACTTGCTACAATCAACCCTAATCTCGTGATGATCAATTTAGGGGCTGTTGACATTTTCAACGGAACAATGTCAATTGCTGAATATGTGCAAAACATTACCACAATTGTCAACTTCATCAAAAATCAAGGTTTCCAATGTCTGGTGATATTACCCGCTTGGACTGGAAAAAGCGGAGAACAGCAATATCAAACTGCATTGAAAACAGCGCTTGACAATAATACCATTGCCTACTACGATTTGCCGACAGATCTCGTCAGTTACACCGTGCAACAACAATTGGGTTACTGCGGTCAAGATGCTTCGATAGAATCCTTGTCTCCTTTGGGTAATGTTCGTATGGCACAAGGAATATATAATTGTCTTTCGAGCAGCAACTAAATGATTGAATTTCATTTCATGAACACCATCAATAATTTTTTGAGCCACAATCCGGACCTTCAACGGTTGAAAATGAGCTGAAAAGCTGTTGCTGCTGCGATCGTTGATAAAGGTAAAACAAATGCGATTTTATGCTTGAAGATCTTCCAAAATACCACGAAAGACACGATGAAGATTAACACCGTTGTCAGAATAGACATGAGAGACAGCTTTGCTACAACATCGGTGTAAACACCCTCAAAATATGTTTGTATTTCCGCGAGGAGCTCGCTCAGAACATTTACAGTCGCTGTCGCTCCATTTTCCGAAACAGCACTTCCGCAAATAGTCGAGAAATTGATATCTGAAGAAATGACACTTCCAAGTACAATCAATGCTTGGTTGCAAATTTGCTGAACACATTTGTTATCGATCAGACTTCGAGATCGATAAGAAATTGTAGGTTTGCAATTGACTGTATTACAATTTGGATTCAAAGAGACTGGTGGAGAATTGTAACTCAATAAATCTTGTAATTCTCTTGTCGGCCAGAGATTGACACACCCAGCAAAAGTAATATCACTCGGATACTTAGCCGCATAGGTTGAAACAATGGCTTGTGCGTCATCAATTCCGTTACCTAGAGCCCAAGCCTGACAATTTGCCGTAGACATCATATCACCAACCGAACATAATGCTTGGAAAGCAGTTGCAGCATCTGAATTATATGCCAGTAGACATAGTGAGTTTGGATTCTTAAGATCGCATGTCTTTTGCGTTACTAGCTGTAAGTTGAATATCGACTGACTGGATTGCATTGCCGTAGCTAGAGTATTTCCACCTAAAACACGATATATGGACTGTTGATATGTGTCTTTGAATACACATTCTTGGGTTGTATCGTTGTTATACCAAGTTAGAGCGATTCTATAAACCCAATTGTACGGTCCACTCCCCGTCCATTGCCATACAGAAGAAGCTGTATCAAGTACCGAATTAGATAAGGTTAAACAAGTAGTTGTAGCGCGATTTTGTAAGATGACATTATTTGTGTTTGCTTGTGAATAAAATGCCCAATGTGCTGAATGTAAACAACTTGGGAGGTTACTGAATGTGAGTACATAGTCGGAATTGGTTTCGATATAACCGCTATATGTCGTATTTGCAACTTTCTCCGACGGTAACAAATGCATATATAGACCGTTTAGCCCTCGTAACGCCATGAAAGTGCCATGGATTTCAACACAAAGCATCACTGAATTATTTGATGATACATTATTGAGTGTTGAGAATGTATCAGTCTGTGGTGGATCTAATCTGGTATCATGGTCCGGTGGTGTAGCACCATTGAAATTTCTATATTCTCTTCCCACAGTAGAATATTGAGCAGAAGCAATAACATCAGATCCAATATAGTTCGTACCATTATAGTACCCTATCTGAGCAGGAGCGGAATCCATATGGTCTCCAGGTACAAATACAGCGGATATATCCTGAATAGCGGTTGCAGCACTGACAACTTGGTGATTTGTATACGACCATACTGGTTGCTGTGTTGTGAGGTTAGGACTATAATTGTAATTCGAGCTGTTGATGTAGATATCACCAACATTGAGCGTAATGAAACAACCGTCTGTGATGGTGTTATTATTGATCACAAAAGTGGACGTGGATTGCTTTACAAAAGACATCTGCTACTAGATTTATTCTATAAATCAAACATCAATATTTGTTTGCAAAATTTGGTCAAATTAATATACCTAGTACGGAGAGTTACACTCCAAAGGTCTCGTTGGAGAGACCAACTATTAAATCATCAACATCGTCATCAGCTACTGCTACTGCTTGTTCAGTTGTTGTTGTTGTCCATGATGATATCGATGTTGCTGGTGGCAACGAAACCACTTCCGGATGCTGTAAACTAACACAGAATAGAGCAGGTCTGGGGCGGTCTTGTATTGTCAACTGAGCCAAGTAGATCATATTACGACTCGCATTCAAATCCCGATTCCAAATCATTAGACAGTTGGTACATCTTCTAACAAAATGGGGTTCGGCAGGACGTGAATGTGGAAAGTCAAATCTACGTGGATCGCGACGGGAACCAACAGCTACTATTTTCTTGTCAAAATGACAATGACTACAAACTTGGGAGGTGTTGAATTCCTTCATCATCATTAAATTGCATCCGTGGATGCTTTCGAGGCGATGTTTGATCCAATTTCCTTTCAAAGATGAATCGTAGCCTTTGCTGTTATGACAAATGCTTGCATCCCCATAGGAAAACAAAGTGTTTGTTTTTTGGCCGTCAATCATTTGGAGACAATAGGCATCTAAAGCTTTGTGCTTATGAATATAGCTTCTCCATCTTTTATGTTTGGTTCGTGATTCTAGCTCCAAATCAAATAGAGTATTCATATGCGGTTGATGCTCTGCCAAGTACTTTAGGTATGTAAGAGTCCCTTCACTGTTTGCTGTTTTACTGGTCGGAGAATTGAGAAGAAAGGAATGTATTCCCAATATCTCTAATTGTTTGATTTTCCATCGTTGGCGTTCTTTGAACTTACAATCGCGATAATACTTTTTATTACTCAGTACGAATCTTTTTCCGTTTGAGTCGGAAGCAGAAAGAATATCTTTGCGTCCAGGGTCACATCCTACAATTCGTAGATTTTCATTATTCACTCTAGACAACATTTCTTTTTGTTGCGAAGAGGCTTCTTCTCTTCTTTCAATTTTTTGCTGATCTGTGGGCTTCTTTTTCGGTAACCTTTCCCACTTGAATAACTCCATGGAGCATCCGACTCCATCTGTCTTGATCTCACAGTTGAATCTTTTTTGATCCTTGAAGTATTTATCCTTCACGTTGGTATACTTTCGCCATTGGTCTTCTCTGTTTTTTCCAAACTCTGTTTTATTTTTTTCCATAGCTTCAGATTTTACAAGACCGTAAAGTACATCAGTATCTATTGTTATATACTTGGCATTAGCACTGTATTGTGGTGCCAAATTGTATAACTTGATCCCAAAATGAGTGAAAGATTTGTTCCATTCATACATTCTCTTGAGTTTGTAATGTACTTGTTGTTCCGAAATAGCACTAACGAACATGGGAAACATTTGTTCATATTCATCTGGAGATTCAAAGATAGAATCTACAAGAGTGTTGATATGTTTTTTTGGAACTCCTTTGATCTCGAAATACTTCCAAATCCATCTTCGATTCATTTTCTGGTATACAATGTCTAGATGAACTTGGAGATTGATTGAATAATCTCTACAAAATAGTGTTGTGAAACAATTCCTTCTTGCAAGGGAGGTAAAAGATCCTGAATCAATCTATAATCTTGTTGTAGATTTTCATCTCTAATTTTGTGTGTGAACAATTGTCGTAACCAAGTACGATTCGTGATATCAGGTATCGTAATATCTCTCTCTATACATCGTTGTAGATGAAAGTTGAGTAGCCTAGTGACATAATAACTGTTTGTGGTAATTTTATTCACTTGCTGATGTATTCTGTCTTGTAGCTTTTCTCCATTTTTGAATTCGTATGTGGTAAAAGTTGCCAATCCTTGTTTGTAGATATTGATTTTTTTTTCTAGATAGATTTCATTTTCATTTTCATTTGCTGGTTTTTGTGCTCCTTGTCTCGGCTGATAATTTCTACATCGTTGGGAGGAAGCTCTGCTATGTCCCTTTTCTCCACAAGAAGCACAAGTTTTCAGGTCATTAGCGTTAATGTTACTGCTAGTATCATCAGAGTGTTTCTGTTTCTTCATTGATGAAGGAGAAAATCAAAGATTCTAGAAATTGTTGAAGAACGCGCGTAAAATATGGCAGATGTATAATCTATAATCTGCAGAGAAAGAAGAAGATTTTTGCAGCAGATATATTTGCGAGCCATTGTCATTACCCTGATATTTTTTGGATTTTTGAAGAGATAGCATCTCAGTCCGTATCGTTTCTGCAGCTTTCTTTTACTTTTTTTCCTCATACAAAGTAGAGTCAAGAGTAAGATCAAAAAGCTTCACTCAACCATCGTCATCGTTCATCATCAATAGAGTATGTCTTCAATCCAGTTATATCCATATCAGTTACAACACGTGGAGAGAATTGAGAAAATACTCACTACGAACAAAAGCTTTTTCGCCATTGATACTAGTTGTTTAGGTTCTGGGAAAACGCCGTGTGCTTGCTACCTGGGAAAAAAATTCTTCAAACATGTTATTGTGATTGCACCGAAGAGCACCATTACACAATGGGAAAAATGGAGAGACGTTGGTGAGGTACCTATCCGCGAAATCCTTACCTATGCAAGTCTCCGAGGTCGAAAGCATCAGAAAGTCATGAACAATGGGATCTTGTTACGAAATGATTACCAAGAAGAAATTGTTCAAAAAAAGGCGGACACTACTATCAAGTTCATGGAAAGAGTGGAGTATGCTGTGAGCGATGCTTATCAAACGTATGTCAATGAGGGCTTGTTGTTGATTATTGATGAGTTTCAAAATATCAAAAACAATAGCTTACAACAATTGGCATGTCAGACACTCATTCGCGCTATCGAAAAAGAAGATTTACAAGTACAAATACCACTTCAGCAACTATCTCTTGATAATGGTGTCGACAACGAGACAGCCAAAAACACATCACTTCAGAGCAAGCTTTTATTATTGTCCGGAAGTCCAATCGATAAACAATCACAAACAATTACTTTCTTCCGAACTATTGGCGTTTACACCAAAGATAAGATAGCTTCCTATAATCCATATACTCGGATCTTACAATGGCACAATGATGGAATGGGACAGATCGTTGATTATTGTCATCACCTCGATCAGCATACTACAAAATCAATCATGTTCCCCACTGGCAAATCATCCCGCGGTTTTGGTCATCTCCCATCGAGACTTCGTACCGAACAGGATTTGATTCCTTTGATATATGATCTGTTCCAGAAAGTCGTCAAGGAACATGTTTCCTCTTTTGCCGTAGTGGATTTAGAGGAATCAGCCAAAGTAACATTGGAAAGATTCAACGCTTTTTATAGTATCGAAGCACCGGAAGATTGTACACACCTTCGCAACGGCGTGAAAGCATTAGCGAGTTCTGTGAGTTACGACCATAAAAACGATACAGTAAGCTACGGTGCGAACTCTGTAGGTGTATTCGGTGATATTACGAAAGCTTTGATGCAAATCGAACGAGCGAAAATCTCTACATTTGCACGAATTGTATGCGAACGCTATCACCAATTTCCAAGGGAGAAAATCGTCATTTGTTTAAACTATATCAACAACGTTGACATTCTGAGAGATTCTTTGCAAGAAGCCTCCATTGAAAGCTTGATCATGATGGGCTCCACATCCACCATTCATCGCGGCAAGATTCTAGACCGTTTTCTTGCACACGATGAGTCGAATCTGAATCAGGATCGCGTCCTTATTGGCAATATGGGTATCTTATCGACAGGTATTGATTTACACGATGTTATCGGAACACGGAGAAGATTTTGTTTAGTGTCACCAAATTTCCGATGTTTGGATCTATACCAACTGAGTTATCGATTCTTACGACAGAACACAAAGTCAGGCTCTCTTGTTCATATTGTTTATGGAGCAGAAGAAGATTGTCAAGAGGTCAAGATTCTTAACGCGATAGCAAAGAAAGGAGCAATCCTAAAAGATACAACAGGCGAGCAAAATGCGAATATGTTGTTTCCCAATGAGTATGCGGATTGGTATGAAGATGAAACAGCCAAAGAAAAGTCTCAAATTCATCACAGCAAAGGTCGGCGCGTTCTTCCGTTCTAGCTTGTTTATTGGTAAGCGATATATAGAATAGATCGTTCTGATACATTTATCCCATTCTTATCTTTTTGCAGAAAAAGCTCGTGAGATCGGAAAAGAAGAAACTTTTATTCGATCAGTCCAAACTTTTCAGTTATGTATTATCGTTTTTTTTGACACATCATTTAGTCAAATTATTCCATATTCAGTTTTCCTATTATACTAATGTGTAGTCCAGTTTCACCTCGATATATATTGAACCTGCTATGAAATGAAGAGCTGTCCCTGCATTTGATGTGGATACATAACTTCCTTGTACCGAAGTGGTAGTTCCCCCATACAATAATGGAGCTACATAGGTTCCAGCCGGAAATATACCACTGTAACTCAATCCAGATTCATTAATATTAATAAACGATGTGGTAGCTAATTGCGCGGCTGGTTGTGAAATCAGTGCATTTGCTGAACCAGTTGTGGATCCACTTACAGGTGTGGTGTTGTAACTTTTAGCCGTTGAATTCGCTGCTGGCCATCCAGGAGTAGATACTGCCACTAACCTCCATTCGTACCCAATACCATTTGCTACATTACATCCATTTACATACTGTGTACATATATTGAATGTGTAACGTCCATTTTTCGGTAAATAGAATAGACCTGTTGTCTGATTGAAACTTAATGTGGAGGAGTTTTGAGTATTTGATACAGCACAATTCAGAGAAGGACATGCGTCAGTTGCAAGATTCAACGTAGCGTTTGTCAAATATTGCCAGTTCGGCACAGGTACAAAATCGTTTGTATTGTAAAATCTTCCATGAATTTCATTTATCACAGTTTTACTTGGTTGAAAGCCACTAAAAGATGCGAGAGATATGGATGACATTATAATTGAACTGATGCTTGTTTTAATTATTCATATTTGGTATTATTATTTACATTCATCTGTCGAACAATAAAGTCATCCACAAAACTTTACCTTGACGATGTGGATGACATTCTATGCAATTCGATCACTTCCACCGCATATCTTGTAGATATCGATCATTCATGTGGTAGCAATACACGTGCTACACGGATAATTTTGAACTTAATAAGACTTTTGAGAATAATTTATATTGGATGTATTTGTTTGATATTACAAGACGTCCTCTGTCAACATTATGTGTCTTCTGTTTTGATAATCCTTAAGTCTAGAATTGTCTGATATGCTTTGCCACCAAAACAAGCGTTTGTACTGAGATCTTAAAGCAAAATCGATGACACCACCTCCACTTTCCTCGGTGAGATAGAGGGATTGACATAAAAACAATACGTCAAAATAGATCGCTTCATCTACCGGTTCGTGTGAATGCGCACAACTGTTACGCAACAATCGTAAGTTCACAATTTGCATATATTCCATATCTTCATTCCCACCGTGTACTGGTAAAGTGCCGATATTGGAGATGACATATAAATCAGCGGCCTCCTTTAGAGTCATGACTAGTAGAGTTTTCTCCCCCTTTTGATAAAATGAATACATATCCTGATATATTCGCATATCTGTCACTTCGGCATTATGCAAAGCATCGGTCCAAGATACGACTTGGAGATTTTTGATCCATATCCTTTGGGGTATGAGATAGCAATTGTCTTGCTCGTGTGTTTTGTTTATCTCTTGAGAATTGCGTTCACAAAGCTCGGAATGGTAACGTAATGTACAAGTCATTTGTTTTGAAGCAATGATGAACAATGAGAACAGAGATGAATGAAGTGTTTGTTTTTATTTATTTTGAGTGAGCTGGAACCACCGTCTGCAGAAAAATAAGAAGTACACGAAGTATAAAATAATTACAACCTTAGCTTAGGGAGGAACCCATTCTGGTAATATTGATGGTAGTGTGGTCTTGTTGATTTAACCATTTTCTTGCCTGGATTGCATCGTTTTTTGATTTTGCATGAGAGAATAATCTATCGATTGCCTCTGTCCAATAAATATACAGACTCAACGAACTGTCAACAATTCTCCATCCGTTTTGTCGGATCAATGATTTTTTTCGTATGATTGTCTCGTTTGATTGCATATGAACGATTTTCAGAACTTTGTACTTATACTCTGTCAATAGTGCCATAATGATACTCGTCGCAGTCGTAACAGAATTAGCAGCGTGTGGTATTTGATCCTGACTTAACACAAAGTGCCCCGATTTTTCGCTTGGGAATACATCGCACACTGCGATCTCATCAAGGAATATCTGATAATGCGTGTGCTCGTACCACCGCAAGCCCATTTTGCTCTTGCTCCTTAAGGTGTTGAGTGGTATTTTATCTTGGACCCAAGTACAATGATAAAAATTTGACGCAAATGGAAACTGACTTCAGGAGGGAATGAAAAGCTGCAGCTGCTAAACGAAGTAATAAATCAAAAAAGCTTTGGAAAAGAAATTATAGAAGTTTGGGCGGAGTAAAGATTATCAGAAGTCATATTTGCTGACGGGTATTTTGTGATATTCGTTCCATTTTTCAAACGTCGGAACCGTTTCGCCAATCGAGCCATTCATGTGGTACAACGCCGGCCAACCGTCTATTTTAGTTTGAAAACGTAACATTTCAGTATCGAATCTGAGACCCTTCATGTCACCTGCCATTGCATAAAAGAGGTAGTGCTTAGTATCGAGTTTGATATCGACATCGATCGTTTTATTTTCTTGGATATTCAAAAAGGCGTCGGTATGATAACCTTGATCGTCGGTCTCCATTGTATATGGGTAGTGATCAAATATTTGGAGAATTTTTCCAGCGTATCCAATAATTCCTCCAGAGTTGAGATATCGCCAACGATCCCCGCTATTTTGTGGTACTAACTCGTCATATCTTTGCCAGATCTCTGGTTTTGGGTGGCAAAATACTTCCGCATTATACACTAAATCTGACTGAAAATGTAAAAACTTCTCGATGATCTCTTCTTTGGGAGCTAACGGCAAAAAATCAAAAGAGTCGGATAACAGAACGATGGTATTGGGATCAAGACCTTTTAACGCTTTGTGATACAACGCAGTTTTGACCGAGAAATTCCTTCCCCACTCAGTCAAATTCTGATCATGCTTACCTAATAATGTAATGTTCAAATCAAAATGTTTGGAAAGACTCATCAGAATATCTAGATTAGGATGATATTTGGTTGCGACACTGAAGTATTTGAAATCAGTCATCTTTTATTCCTTTATAAACATTTTTATTCTTTGATATTCCACAGATTATTTTCCGTAAATACCTAATTCAGTATAAGAGATAGTTCATCAATCCAACGACGGAGGTACAAGACGATACATATATTGTTGGTACGTAGACCACGCGTCCCATTCTTGTTGACTCAACCTAAATCCGTAATCCGTTACGGTATCAACAGCAATACAAATACTCTCAAACCAATTGGACAGGTAGGGATGCAAACGATCATTGACAAGCAATGTTGATGTGCTCATATTTTGCCGTTCCCAAGATTCTAACTCGGAAACAAGTTGTGGAGAAAAAGTAGATCTGACCGGTAAATGTGCAAGTTTCAGAATCAAATAAGTGTATCTTTCAATATCAGTACATGTCTCCCAAAGCCCTTGAACCCTGAATCCAGAAAGAAACGACAAATTCGGGACTTGAGTTTGTTGTGACATTGTGTAAATTGCTGGTAACAATGAAAACAAGAAGATGATATCGAATCTCATTTTGCTCTTTTCTATACAAATCCTACATCTTGTAAATCATTCAACAATTTAGATGCGTTATTTATTCGAAAGAAATGAGCTAAACAAGAAAACCGGAAGAAGTTTTTATACAGAAAACCGACTTTATTTATTGATCCACTCTTTCACCTTGTTTTTTCCCTCTTCCATTTTGTTTGTCACGGTATCCTTCGCATCTTCCATCTTATCTTTGGCTGTATTCTTGGTATCTTCCATCTTATCTTTACTTGTATCCTTAACGTCGCTCGCCTTTTCCTTCATCTCGTCTGTTTTGTTTCCTGCCATGTCTTGGAGGTCCTTTGCTTTATCTGCTACTGTTGTGGTTTGTGTAGAGGCGTCGTTGGGCATGATGGATGCGAATGTTAGGATTGCCTTGGTTCAGGAAGGAAGCGCGCCCCTTTTATATGGCTTTATCGCTTAATGCTGCAGCTAAAGATCAGAAGTTTTTTTGCAAACAGAAATCAGGAAATTTCTGCAGAAAAGATACTTTCATTCCGATCCGCTTCAAAAGCAAAAACTTTTACCTTGGTTTGTAGTCACCATACCACAAACATGGTTCATGTAAATAAAGGATACAATACCATTTGGTATTCGGGAAATGGTTCTCAGCAGGAAATGATGAAGAGAGCAAGGGAAATGCATCATGAAGCGCATATCTGTTCAATCGATCCCAGATCAGGTTGGCGAAGTTACGGAAGTTATCGAAAGTGGTATGAGGCAATCGAAAGTCTACAGTTGTTGGGCGATCTCATCAAACATTATTTCGAACTCATACCGGCCAATCAACCCTGTAAACCGTATTTCGATTTTGAATACATGTACGACAAAGATGAAGATCAAAAGGAAAACACAAACGACAAGAAACAAAAGATCAGATACGGTGACATCAATGTACAAGATTTCTGCCCCAAAGTAGAAAAGATTCTATTACCAATCCTCATGAAAACGGTTGGTGTGGAGGAGACAAAATGGGAACACGAAACAGGATATAAGAAATGCTTTGTTTGGGCCAATAGCTCCACAACACAAAAGTTTTCTCTACATCTTATTATTCACATCGTTATCAACGGCAAAATGTGGTTGGCACCCGACAGCACCATGGCGGGTTACATCAATGATCAGATGCTCAATGAAAGCGGTGAGATTGGTGAAGAATTAGCAAAATATACAGACAGCGGCGTTTACACCAGGAATCGCTTGTTTCGAATGATTGGGAGCTGCAAGTATCAAAAACCTGGTGCAGTGTTGCATTTTCACAACCAAGTGTTGTCGAGAGATACTTTTATGATGTCAACTGTTACATCTTTTCAATATGACGCCGAACCATGTGTGTTTCATATTCCAGAACACTACAAACAAGGCAGAAATAATTTGAAACATAATCGCAAAAGGTTTATACAAATCGAGACCGAATTGGATTGCGATGCGGGTTACGTGGTCAAACGAATGGAAGAATTAGTTCGCGAGAAAGTTCATCCTACCGTATATCTTACACAATCAATGGACTCGGAGGGAATAGTTCGCTTCAATTATGCCAATCGAGAAGAAAGATGCTACACGAGCTGCATACATGAAGCAAATATGAACTTCAATTGTTCCGTCGACAAGGATTCTCTCGAAATCTATATGCATTGTTATAGCAGTCAATGTAAAAAAACACCCCGTTATTTGTTAGGGCCATTATACGACGAACAAAAAAATCCTTGGGACACTGTGACGACAAATGTGCATCAGAATTTTATATCAGACGGAATCATGGACGAGAATCATATTGTCGGCAAAACGATAAAAGAATGGATCAATAAAAAGTTCACAACATGTGTTATCAAAAGCGGTATAGGGAAATCGGATTATTCTCATTGACTCATATCTAACCTTCATACGTATTTATCAGGTATGGGTACTGGAAAGACTGTCGCCCTCAGTAAGATCTTCGCTCTGGATGGAAGCTTGGTCAAGCCAGACGCGACCGTCTTGATGCTGGTGTATCGTCGAACTTTGTCGACTGAATTACACAGCAAAATGCATTCCTGTGGTTTTCAAAATTACCTAGATCTAAAAACATCGGATCTCTATGACAAAAAGAAATATCCACGGATCATTTGTCAACTGGATAGTCTTGATCGACTTTGCGAATTTGAATTCGACATCCCCTCGTATCAGTATATCGTCATTGATGAAGTAGAATCAGTGCTCAATCATATCCAAGCCAAAACAATTGTACAACCGTACCACAAAATGATCAAGATATGTCTCATGTTGCAAGGAAAAACGAGTTTGGACGCAATGGAAAGCAATCGACCTTCTATCTTGCTTCTCGATGCATTGTATGGATCCAAATCCTATCTTCTCATCAAAGACCTCGGTTTGTCGCAGCGGGTATTACAGAACAACCACATCACTTTTGATTTACAAAGACAATTCACATTCAGCAACTGGAAATTAGAAGAATGGATGGATATGATCATTGCCGATGTCTCTGCGGGGCTTAATATTATCGTTGTGACTCTTTCCAACGCAGTTGGGCAAGCCCTGAAAGATAAAGTTATGGAATGTTGTGAAGGACTTGAGGACGAATATACTCTAGCCGACGACTGCAACACAACGGTCAACAAAGTGTTATACTATTCAAGCAAGATGGACGACAAACGTAAAAAGGATTTTGCCCGGATCAATACGGTATGGGCGCGATGTCGGTTAGTGATATATAGTCCGACGATAGAAAGCGGTAAGAAAATGAAAGAGCAAAAAGTTCTATTGAGACCCATATACTCACTAGGAAAAATTGCTCTTTCTAGGAATCGATTTCAATTTACCGAAACACTTCACACGCGGCTATGGTTATGTGTGCGGCCACAGCGCCTCCGCTCGGGCTCTTGCACAAATGTTTATGCGGGATCGAGGAAACGCTGAGCGAACGATTACTGTATGTGTAGGGAAAGGGATATCACTGCTACCAGAACCCAAGTACCCAAGAGCGGTTGCCTCACGCTTGATCGAGAGAGCGTTGTGGATGAATCGGAAAGTAGCTCAGTTCGCCGATTATTTTGACGATGTCGTCTCCACTATCCGTTCCCTGATGGGTCCGATTCCTCACGAACCGTTTTGGCCAGCTTTGAATACAATAGCTCGCGTTGAAGCGGAGCTAGTCAATTCCCAGCGACGCTTTTTGGACGAATTCCAATCTCTTGCGTTGCAAGCTGGACATTCGTATGAGTTTCGATTGTTGGATGGCAAATCAGAATACGTTGTTCCTACTTATACGAAAGACGCAGTCACGGATTCTGATTTTGTCTATCAGGCGACAGAGTTCCAATTATTGATTGATCGAGAGAAGAATAGTGAAGCTTCTTCCGAGGATAAGCATAAACTTGCTGTTTACAGATACATGAGTTATTGGCATGTGAAATGGGCCGATACAACATTTGTCGATTGTCATCCGATCTCGCTAGAAGACAAGGCTAGATCCTTGTTGCGTTGCCTGGTTGGACATTCTGTGCAATATAGAGGGAATAACTTTGATAAGAAAAATGAAACTTTGGTAGCCGCTGGAATGCTATACGAAGTCATGATGATTATAGGTTTCAAACACATATTTGACACAAATACGATCATAAACACAACCCGGATCTCTGATGGTATTATGAAGCAAATCAAACGATGTGAGCTGTTTGTCTCATATGGTGAAGCGTGTCGCTTGTTCGGATTTGAGGAAAAGAACAGCGTCAAGGCGACTCAGAAGAGGACAAATAAGTATGAATGGGGCGGTAAGGATACTCTTCATTGTATTGGCATTGCGTTACGTCGCTGCAATCTCGATCTCGCTACTACTAGAAAGTATGTCACCATCAATGGCAAAAGAGAAGCATATAATTTATATCAGCTCACTAAAGAAAGTGTGGAGAAAGCCAGTGAAATGGTGCTTTTATCTCTACAGCAACAGTTCGTGCGAAAGTGGTCTGATGAAGTCAACGATGCTGTTCGACCTTTTTTGCTGGATGTGGAAAAGAACGGATACAAACATTATGCTAAATATTTAGTCGCAAGGGAGCCCAAAGTGAAAGTGGAAGCTACCAAGACAGTTGAGAACACAACTTCGTTGCTCGATACTCTTCAGCTTGAGGATGAATAAAGAACATATATATTTTCTGCAGAAACTTTTTTTGTCATTGTCCTTTTCGCCGTTATCTACAAACAAAGCAGCGAGAATGCATGCGGAGGAGAGTGGAGACTAAAAACAAAAAAAACGAAAGATGACAGAAAATAGAGTACGGTTGGAATCATCTTTATTTAGTTTTATGAACTTGATTGCAGACGCTCTCTACATTGTCTCAAAATGTCTTGGTAAAATGCTACTTCTTCTCGGCAGCGAGTGGTATGGAGATATTGCTTCTGTAGAATATCGTGAAATTTTCTCACTCTTGAATGTAACTGCTCTGTATTTTTCATTTCATCATTTGTGTGATTTTCATTCAAGAGACTGGCCTCATTTAGTTGAGCTGAATATTGTGCAAGCTCTTTTTCCATCATACTCAATTGTTGTTGGTTTGCGATATCTACTAATTTATAATTATCATACACCTTTGTGATCCGCTCCGCCAAAGAAGATAGTTGAGTGTTGTCGTTGAGATTGTATTCAGGATATAACTTATCAATCAAGTATCGCGCTTTATTCTTGGTCGGGGTAGGATCATCTCTGAGAATGTATTGACGGAATCGTATATCAGCGTATTTGTCGATGGTCTGTAATATCATACTTGGTTTCCATTTGTCAGACAATCGATCAATCAAATAAGTTAGATTCGTAACTGTTTGCAAGTTTTCGTTGGTGCTCTGATTTGATATTGATTCGAAGATTTGCCGCAAATCGTGTTCAAATTGTTGTTCTATGTTCACATTGTTCACATTGTTCATATTGTTCACTTCATGAGACGGTCGAAGGAATTGTTTTCACATTCTTTCAAGCTCGTATAGTTGAGACTTGAGCTGCAAAAGAAATTTCCAAGTCATGCTGCAGAGCAATTCGCGTTGTTGTAGATTTATTTTCGGATACTACGTTACGTTTCACTTGGTGTCAGTCAATTCAACCAGATGCCTCGCTGCGTTTTATGTGGCACGAAAGCTGTCCTGAAATGCGCTGATTGCAAGATCTCCTTTTATTGTCAAAAACAATGTCAGATCGAAGATTGGCCGCGACATCAAAGAGAATGTGTTAAAGTACAGACTGCGTCAGATCTCAAGGCAATTAAATTCATACACAGAAATCGGAAATATCTGGATCAAGCGATTGTACAACATCAGCTTCGAAGTGCTGACAAAGATCGGCTTCTCACCGTCACGATGCAAGTTGACGAGAATATTACTCGTGTCGAAGTAGTCAAGATTGAAAGCGAGCTCGTGGTAGATGATGAAGCACAGAGATCACACGCTCTTCGAGGATGGGAAATACGTATGAACTTTCGACCATATGGATGTCACAGAGTACCCATCGACGATCATCATCTCGTATTGGAGGGAAAGGTGATTGACAAACACTGGAAGCAAACTCTCAAGAATCAGCTTGAAAGCCAAAATAAGAAGCTTTCTGTAAAGAAGAAAACAGTCGAGTTTGCTCCTGAGTTCTGTACAGAATTGGAATAGAATTTTTAACAATCAACGAATATTTTAAATTTTTGAACTTGTGATAAAGTAAATACATACAGATGGTAGTATTATCAGCTACCAATGCAACGAATCGGTTCAACGCGCTCGAAGGACAGGGAACCACGGGTGGAAATTGGTCTGTGCGCTCCGCTATTTCCTCTTCACCGGATCTGTCCTCAGGTAACCTCCAAGTCGAACAATTATTGACCGTTTTAGGACAATATGATGCCACCAATCTTGGGTATGGCAGTATCTCTACAAGAGGTGGAATTGATTGTGCCCTCAACTTTTACGGTGGTCAGAGCGCTACTTTTCTACAAAATATAAGTGCGGGACAAAACGGTAACTTTGGTAACAACGTTACACTCGGCAATCTGCTTTCCGCCTCCACTATCCATCTTTCTGGTATAGCAGTGGATGCACTATCCATACTAAATGGAGGACTGACCGCTTCCTCTATAACTTCGAATTCTCTCTTCACAGCCATGGGTTCTACCTCTTTACAAGGAACGACTCAAGTCTCCGGCCCTTTCTCGATCATCACTAATACTGCGTCAACTACACCAAACTCGGGTTCTTGTTTAGTGACAGGAGGTGTTGGGGTTGGCGGAGCCATTAATGCAGCTGGTAACATATCTTCGTTGCAAAACATCAATGCAACAGGTCAACTACAGGCGTCTACTGGTATTTATTCGAGTACACAGGATGCAACAAGCACGAATGTTGGTAGTTTGTCATCGCTCGGAGGTGGTTCCTTTGCCAAAAGCTTGTATGTTGGTACAGACTTTTACAGTGGAGGTAGTGGGAACAGCACGTTTCGTTTCAAAGCGAAATCCTCGACTAATGAAGTTTCTATTGTACCCGATGGCAATAACAGCGCAATATATGCTAATACTACCAATGTGATTTTTGGACCAACTCTAGCTTCCGTTATGTTTGAGAGCACAGCAAATGCGACTAATTTCACAAATGGTGCTGTGCAGATCTTAGGAGGAATGTCAGTTGCACAAGACACTTGGCTTCACGGTCAGCTCTTCTTGAATGGCCCCGTCACTGGCACATCTTCGGTAACTTTTAACAACAGTACTGTTTCGACTTCTCCTTCTAATGGTGCTGTGATCATCTCAGGTGGACTAGGAGTCAATCAGGTATCGGTTGGCTCGACATTGATCGCAGGTCTCTCAGCTGTACAATCCGCTACCAATGTAACGTCTGGCAATTTGCAATCTAGAGGTGGTCTTGGAGTAGTAGGCGACGTGTATGTGGGGGCAACACTCAATATTACCGGCCAAACTAATTTGAGCAGTGTTTATACGACAGCTGGAGGTTCCATTGGAGGTAGTTTGACAGTGGTGGGTTCCTCTTTATTGGAGAACGATGTTACCATTTCTTCTTCCACAGTTCCAACATCTACAAGCACCCCAGCTGCATTGTCGATTACAGGTGGAAGTGTTATCGTTGGTAATTCTTTCTACCAAAACAACTTGACAATTGGTAATCAGCTGTTTATTGGTTACAATAACGCGAATTCGTCTCAATTATATTTCAGTGGGCCATCCGCAGTTCAAGCTAGTCTTGGATTCAACACAACATATAATAGTGTTGCCCTGATTGCACCTAATAACTATCCAATCAGATGTGTCAGCAATTCTGGCTTTGCATTTGTGGATGGTACTGATGTGACCTCTACACGACGCTTCAGTGCATCTTCTACTCAGGTATTGGTGAATAATTCTGTAGATTGTTCTACGTTAGGTACGGCAGGTTTTGTAACTAATTCAGGAGCATCAATAGCATTAAGTACCATCATCGGGAAAACCTTGACCGTTCAAAGCAATCTGGATGCAACTTCATTTACCAGCAGTAGTTTAGTAGTGGCTGGAGGTGCAGCAATCACCAAATCCATTATGATAGGCGCCTCGGCTTCGATTGGTACCAACGCCAATGTTGGAGGAAATTTGGCAGTTACCGGCACCACTCTTTTGTCAGGACTAACAACCTTATCTGCAGCTCTGACTTCCTCTTCCATTGGTTCTTTTGCTGGAGCGTTAATTGCAGGTGGAACAATATCCGCACAGTCCTCAGCGAATTCCAGCTGGCAAGGGCCATCAAGTTCAGTCAGTCCTACCGGATCGTTTGTTTCATATGGTGGAGGAGTCATAGAGAAAGATTTCTATGTAGGTGGTAATGAAACGGTGTTTGGTAATACTTCCTTGCAAGGAACCTGCACAATAGCTGGTGTGACTACTCTGACTTCGCCAGTCACCTCGTCGTCTCCTAGCAATCAAGCACTTGTTGTGACCGGAGGAACCTCGTTGAATAGTGGTGTTTTAATTACAGGCGCTACGGTTGCTTATGGCGATGTGTTTGTGGGAGGGAAATTAGTTGTGAACGGTACACAGACGTGGATAGAATCGCAGAACACATTGCTCCGAGACAATATCATTGCTCTCAACATTGGTAGTCGTAACTTACCAGATTGTGGAATTGCATTTGGTCGTGATCAAGAAGCAAACAATAATGCTGCTGGTTTCATTATTACCGATACTCCAGCGTATACTTTCACAGTTGCTTCCAGTGCAAGTGATTTGCTGACTGTGAATTTGCCAAGCTCCAGCAGCACAGCTTTGAACTTTTATCAGAATTGCTGGATCATGATCTTATCTGGCACAGGAGCGGGACAAGTGCGGTTTGTGGATAGTTCCAGCGGGTCGGCGCAAACATTGACAATTCGTTCCTCGGCACAACAAACATCATACAACACTCAAAATCCGGCACCAGCGAATTCCACAAATCCAGTGATAGGTCTAGATTTTGCTACAGCTCCCGACTCGACATCCGTTATCGCTATCTATAATAATTGTTATGGTATGCTCTTGCAACAACAGCTGGGTACAGTTTCCGAATGGCGGTTGGGATACGCAACTATGGATACGATGGGAAGTATCAACAATGTATCACTCACTAAATATGGGTTTTTGAGATTGGCAACGGTTGCAGCCGCTACATCAATTCAGTCGGATCAATACCAAGCTTACACTCCAGGAGATTCAATTGTTTTGAACAATTCAGTGACTGTCTCACCTACAGGTGCGCTTACTGGAGTCAAATCAATCAATGGAGCGCCCGCACAACTATACTTTGCTGGGTTGTCCGTTGCCGAATCAGCCTTGAATGCAACAGGAGCAACCACCATTCCAATTAGCAACACATATGGTACAATCAAATACGTGATCTCTTCACCAGATGGTACCGGCTCAACATCATCCGGAAGCATTACATGCAATCAGACCAGTACGACGAATGGTACTCCCAATACCGCAACGACCGCATTGCAAGGAACAAATGGGGAGCAGGTAGGAATTGTTTGGCAATATGGTTCTGCACCACAACTGACACTCTTCATGAGTCGACCGACTGCAAATCAAACAGGTAATCCAATCCTTTATAATATAAGTCTCACTGTTCAATAGATCAAAGTTCTGACAAAAGAAATAAAAGAAATAAAGAATCATTAAGTATCAAGGTATCAACATCGTTTTTTTTTGAAGGAAAGATGAAGAATTCGATCACAGTTATCCAATTTCTTGTAGCAAGCACTTTCTTCTTTTTTCAAGTCACAGCAACTAAACAGAGCTCGAAAGACAGCGAATATTTGTACGATCTTGCTGAACGGAGAAAAACACATTTGGATGCAGCGATATATGCTTTCCAACATAATATATGGAGCAAAGCTGTTGGAATCTTCTCCTATATAGCCTTATCTTGTTCGCTGCAAACACAAGATCCTCTTTATCACAGTGTGACAGCTAATTTAGCCATGTTGCAATTCAGTCGTCAGAATCATGAAGAAAGCTTGCGGTGGTCTAAATGTTGTCAACAAGGTCATACGGACATTCTTTGTCGATTCTACACGGGTGTGAATCTGTTTTTGCTCAAAGAATACTACTCAGCATTTATGGTGTTTAGACATATCTCCATTGCGACGACTGATAAGTATGCAAAATATACACCAACGTTATCGTTCAATATGGGAATCATACTGTATAAAATGGGAGGTAATGGTAATGAATACCTCGCAGAAGCCATCACTCAATTGAAACAGACCTCTCATTGGCACAGTAAAATAACAAAATATGAGAACGCAAAAAGGTTTCGCGGGATAGATCATACGATAGAATGGGGAGTTGTACAACAAGAGCAAATCACCCTTTTTGACATAGATGCAAACAGGAACTGCATTGCGATACAAGAAATTCAGCCTTTACAAATTGAACGACCGTTAGCTTCTCCCAGCAGTAGTGATAATTTACTTGATTATTATTTCATGACAGAGCAAGAGAGAGATTCTTTCCCATCACCCCATCAGATTTCAAACACGATTGATCATCACCAGGATTATTTTTCTTCACGTAACAAATATCCAAAAAAACGTGTTGTTCCGAAAATAGTTGTAACCCTACCAGAGATATTGGAAGAAGTATTACCTCACTCAGCACCATCTCCTCGTGTCGAGAAAAACGAAGATGATTATTTTTCATATGAACCCTATTCTCTTCCCAAATCTCCCGAAAAAGCTTTGTTACCTCACCAAAATCATTTATCACCACCTATTCATGGTTCCTCCACTGAAACAACTCCGATTGACTCAAATCATCAGGAGCAACGTAAAGATCATAAACGTCCAAATTTTCTACAAAGATTTTGCTCTTACTAGCCTCATGATTGGTTCCAACTTTGATCCGATCTCGGAAATTGAAAAGCTGCAGCTTTATGAAAGAAAAAGGAGAAGGAATCAAAAAAGGGATTTGTCTTACAGTTCAGATTGAGTTTGCAATGGTTTTGGATTTTGTTCATTGACTTCATGTCTTGCTTTGATTTGGTTTTCGTTTTTGATCTGATCTCCTCAAAGAAATTGAAAAGCTGCAGCTTTATGAAAGAAAAAGGAGAAGGAATCAAAAAAGGGATTTGTCTTACAGTTCAGATTGA
>Ga0160428_1000123_pt1 | contig 95289 bp, 97 predicted proteins | sample SolpanmetagenomM_FD_108198 | JGI IMG/M metagenome (GOLD analysis project Ga0160428, IMG submission 108198) | Solar panel surface microbial communities from Lawrence Berkeley National Laboratory, California, USA - M | ecosystem: Engineered > Built environment > Solar panel > Unclassified ...
CCGACTATCCGCATCCACAACAGCCGTCACAGTCACAGTGGTGCTAAATATCCGCAAGCTAGTCAGTTTCTTGTTGAGTTGCGTTATTTTTGGGAACCACGTTAGTGGGTTGATGGGCGTTGGGGCGGGATTGGTGTTTGTGGCGGGTGCGGTGTATGGGGGGGGTAGTTCGAGGAGTGGGGAGAAAGGGAAGGAGGGAGGGAAGGTGGATGAGAAGATTGATGACAAAGGCAAGGAGAAGGTAAAGGATGGGAGTGTAGGAGGAACAGAGCTTGGAAGTGGAAATGAGGAGGTCGTGTTGGGAGGAGGAGGAGGAGGAGGAAGAAGAGCTGTTGATAACGACAATGGAGGAACGATTACGAGACGAGTCGTTTGATGTATAATGTGATTAAGAGTTAGCTTTCATTCGATGATTGAGAGGCAATATCACACATACTTGTTGTCACTGTCACATCCCAAAGCCTTGACGTTCAGACTTCCACGACAATCGAAATCCTAACTCAAAGAAAAAAAGTTGTGGAGAGTGCTGGAGAGGTTTGCAATTATTGATTTTACGACATTAGACAACCATCTCAATTCGTTCGACTCTGGGATGTGCAAAATTAAGCCTGCTCAACATGAGAACATTATTGCAACTGAGAACATTATGGGGACTGAAAGCAAGGCTCCTGCATGACCGTGAAGTATTAGTATTCGACATCTTGATTGTCAATGTTCTATACATATCTGTTTCAATCTGCCTTGCTCCAGATACTCACTTTCATCACTATATGAAGAGCCCCTGTTTGGTATCTCCGACCATGTTCTATATAATCATGCGCCATACTCCTCGCTGATACCAAAACGAACCCATGCCAGACTCTACTCAAGCTTCCAAAACGCCACGCTATACAAGAAAAGCAAGATATCGACGCGCCGACATACCCACAAAACAAAACAAATCTCGATCACTCACCCCTCTTTACTGACCATGACCAGGTGGTATACGACTACTCCTCGTACTCTGCGGACTTCTCAAACTCTCCTCCTCCGCCTCAATCACATCGCTCAAGCGCGTCGCATGGTGCTGATGTGCGACAATACCTTCCCACTCCGCTCCGTCGTTGCCATAGCCTTGTCCCTCGTAGTCTACCGGCTCATCGTATAACGGGTCTTCCGAACTTATGGCTCTGGGCTGTGCTTGCGATTGTGCTGATTGAGGTGCGCCGCCGGGCTCGGTGGTGCCGTAGTGCAGATATGTGTCGCCGATGTGGGGAGAACTTTCAGCGGTTGGGTCGTAGGATTGTTCAGGACTGCCGGGATCGGCGTGATGGTGCTGCTCGTCTGCAGATTGTTGGGGTTGGTGGTGAGGATGACTCGGAGGCCCAGGTGGTGGCGGTGGCTCGAGGCCGCTTGCGTCGAGTTCGTAGTCGTCGTCATCTTGGTCGTCGCCGACTTCTGACGTCCCCTCGGACTCGACGTAGGGTTGGTAATGTGGGCCGGGCGGTGAGGCGACCATTGCTTGAGGCGGGGGCTGGTGTAGGTATTGACCTGGTTGGTGGTAAAACGGCATGGTGGAGGGAGGCATGCCGCCTGGTGTAGGGAATGGATATTGCTGTGCCAAAGGCGGATACTGCTGAGGTGTATAATATTGTTGGCGGGAGCTTTGCGGGTATTGCTGAGGTGATTGGATGTATTGCTGTTGTGGTGCATATTCCTGTTGAGGATATTGCTGTTGTGCTCGTGATGGCGACATGCCAGGATATGACTGTTGTGGCATAGCATGCATGGATCCAATAGGTGGTGGCGAAGGACCAGATGGGAAATTCTGAAACGCATAGCTTGTATGAGGACGAGTTGCAGATTGTGCCGCGGCTTGCCCGGAAAATGGATCGGTGTCAGTGGGCGATGGGTGTCCCTGTTGTTCATACATTCCATAACTCTGAGTTACACTCTGCTGAATCGGGGTTGCATGTTGCGATTGGACCATATGAGGATAACCTGCATGTTGTTGACCATGATGCGCATGGCCTGACTGATCAGATATGGTCTGCGTAGGCAAGACTTGAACACCTCCAATCATGACAGTACGTCCCTGTCGCAAAGCAGCCTGGACGTCACGGTCAGCCTGCTCTCGCCGACCAAGCTCTTCCCATGCACGTCTCGCTTCATCACTAGAGATCTGCTGTTCACGTCGCATTTCTGACAATCTCGCTTCTATCAAATCGACATCCACCTGTGGTGCATTCAATCTAGCATTCTGCTCTTCTGCCAGTGCCCTCTGGAGCTGACCAATTCTTTCTTTGTGGTGCTCCTGCTGCTCTCTTGTTTCCCAAAACCAGCGCTGAAACTTTCGCTCGGATGATGCTCGCAGACGCTGAAGTTCAACCACAGCGTGAAAAAGGTTTGCACCAGCTGCTGCGAGATCTGTAATCTCTCGTTGAGCTTGAGCCCACGAAGGTTCACCACGGACGTCCTTCCTATTGGCTTCTAGCCTGTGAATCCAATAACTTGTCAAACCCTCCCATTTTCCTGACAATTCTTCCCATCTTTCAAAGGCATGCGGAAACGACGGAGCACCAGACCGCGATGCTTGTGATTGGTCAGCTCTGACTGGTGCAATAACCGGGTCTTGAAGCGGTTGTGCTTGTTTCAAGGCAGTATTTCTAGCTTGTTGCTGTTGCTGTGGCGGTTGTGGTGCCGCTCTTGGTTGAGTTAGACGTGGTACCTCTATACCTCCTTTCCCAATATCACCTGGAATTGGTGGCGATGGTTCATAACCACGAGGCGCATTCAGTACTTCAGGCCCACCTCTTACTGGCTCTCTGAGTCCACTAAGTGCAGCTTGTGTACGTTGACGCTCCATTGACCTTCGCTGATTCTCCTCATACGACCTCCTTGGTTCTTCAATCTCACCAGCCTCTGCCCGTCTAGCAGCTTCTTTTGCAGCCTCTCTTGCTTGTCTTTTGTTCATAATGTCAATTGGTGTAAGCACATTACCAGCTGATCCTTTGGACCGCGGCGCATGTGCCAGTCCTTCGTTAGTAGCAGCAACATTTTGTCGAGCGTTTGTATTCCCAGTCGTCATTCGAGGCTGCTCTGACATGGACGCGTTCTCTTCAATCAGATCTGGTGTGAAAGGTATGGGGCCACGAAGACTCTCTGTAGCAACGACGACTGCAGAACGGGTTGTAGATGATACGCGTAGTGCAGGATGTGTGGAGTCTTGCGCCTGTGTAATGCGAGCTGATCTTGCTTGTCCTCTAGCTTCTGTAACTGGGACCGAACGACCTGCTCTTTGTTGACGTGATGGACTGACAGGTTCTTCCCGAGGAGCTTTCCCAAATGGTCGGACTCTTCTCAAACTCGGCGATGTACTGCTTGTTGAACCTGAGAAAGCTGAGCGTGGCTCTTGACTCCAGGGTGGAGTATAGTTGGGTTGTGGTGGTGAACGCGGCTCTACTGGACCTGCTGCTGCTGCCACTTGCCAGAGAGCGCTATATTGCTGAGGTGGGCGTGAGCGCGACAGGTTGGAATTGATAGCACGCTAACTGTCCAGGAAGGTGTATATCCTCCTCTTTCTTCTCCGATGTCGACGTAAATCGACTAGTAACGAGCGGCGGAAGGACGAGCGGACGGTATAGATCGTGACCACGGAATGGTAGAGGTAGTGTGAGACTGGAGGCAGAGCGTGTGTTAGCATCTTGACCTTTCGCGCAGACACTCTCTGGGCTGTTGGTTGTCAAGGAAGTCGGACAAACGGTAAGATTGGAAGGCATTGTCCATAACAAAGCTCTGAAACACCAATATCGCCGTTGATCTTGAAGATCGGCGCATACAAGATACACTTACTGGTGAAAGCGCAAACAGACAGCCAACTTTGCGACTTGCATAACTGACGGTAAAGACTGAGCTTTGCAACAGGCGGAGTAATGAGCGCGTGTTCAGAAACGATGTTGAGAGCTGCCCTGTGCGACGGGCGGCGAACTAGGGTGGTGATTGCTGTATCGAGAGCCGTGCTTCGGGACTGCTGTCAGTTTGGAGGTGTATACAGGCAGTGCACGCCTTGTCAAGTCGAGATGATCGAAGTAAACGATACAATGAAGCAGTCGACTGTGCGTCACAAGGACCTGTTGAGGATGGGAGCGAGTGCAGATTGGCGCGCAGGACAAGAACAAGGTGTAGGAGGATCGGGAGACGGGCTGATTGCCGTTAGATGACGCTAGACAAAGTGAAAAGGCTGGTCCAAGCTGTGCGCTAAGCTGAGTGGCGACATCCTGGAAGGTAGTTATGACGGGAGCCTGTACTGGAAGACAGTGGACATGTTGTAAGTAAGTAACAAGGAACCCATCATTTGTGCTTGCGACGATTGAAGTCGGACGTGTTTCAGGAGTCCAAATGAAATGACAAAATACCCCTCATCTAAGCACGCACTGTGTAACGGCTGCAGGACATTGATCGGAGTTTCAGCTTTGCCATGATGTGGTTATACTTGAAAGATAAAGTACTCTTTGTAAGGACGCAGATTGCATATCTCAAGTCCAACACCACCGCCAGTTGTAGACTCTGCTTGCCCTTTCAGATCGAAGAGCATCGGCTAGATATTTAGCGCTGTTATAACCTTTTTAAGCACGATCAAGCCTTAGCCTCATCGCAGATATATCGCGGCGATATATTGAATAATACTTCGGACTTCAGATAAGAGGACGACATCCAAATCGAAAATGGCTTGTCTCGTGCTTGATAGATGGATTTGTCAAGCTGTCATCTGGAAAGTATAGCATTTTGATCAACATCGGCGCTTGTGCGCTTGAAATCGCCGCCTTCTGGACGCCAAAAAAAAACTGCCGAAGTCTGTATATTGTAATTCCTTACTAGGGTAGAATCTTGTTCCTTTTCATTTGAATGTTTCAGCATCAGATCAATTCCTGCATCCCTTCATCCCGTAACAGCAACCGGCGAATACATGTTGTTCTCTGATGAGATGAGCGCTAGTTACAACACCACCACTGGAAAGCCTTCCCATGTCCTCAGCTCTTATAGTGACCACAATACTTGGCTCAGCTTCATACATTGTTTTCAGAAGCCTGCAGCTCACCAATCATACGTATCCCATATATTCCAGCTCAAAATCCGACAAATCTGACATGCCCTCCGACAAGTCCCAATCCTCATCAAGCCAGTTTGTCAAATCGACGGCTTCCGCCAAATACTTGACACACTTCTCCACGTTCGACCACTTCATGCCTCTCTCTCTACAGGTGCAACCAAGTTGGTAAGCTCTCTCCCAAATAGCTTCCGCATTGTTGTAATGACATCTGATCAGAACTTGCGCTTCCTTTGGCAATGTCTCCTCTGCTTTGAGTAGAGGCAAGGGGGACTTGCGTAATCGCGCCTGTGAGTGTTTTTAAGCCTAATATGAATGCTGCGAAGATGTTTCAGGTGCTCTTTTGGTATTTGCTGAAGCCAGTTGTGCGTCTTTGGGAGCTCGATGGAATGCTCGTGGATCTCGATAGTACGGTTTCCGGAAAAGATTGGTAGAACTTCTTCACGTAGTTGATGATTAACGTGCAACATGGCGAGCAGGTTCTTGACAGGTCTCTTGTAACCAGTCATCCAATGGCCAGACACGACGACTGTCTTGCACTTGACAGAGCTCGCGTGAGTAGACTTTGAAGAGCTGGCCTTGTGCTGGACAGATCCTGCTGAATCTACGACTTTTTGACAACTCCAGAAGAGGCTTGTGTTTGCGGCGCTCGATTGCTCGGACCCTCTTTCGCCTTCGGTTTTGCTTCTTTTGGATACACATTGTGATAGATCATGTTTCGGATTTCGCGTGGCATGGCGAGCAGTAGCGACGGGAACGAAGGATCGAAAGACCACTCGCTGTCTTCACTATCCTGATTGGTCTCATGCGAAGAGTGTTTTGAAACATTACCGTCGTCGTCCATGGCAGAAAGGTGTGGAGTAGTGTGATCAATACTTCTTGATCTCCAATAGGAACTTGAAGGCGGCTCGTGATGGATTCAATAAAGTATTGTTGAAGCTGGTAAAGCTGAAGATCAAATTGACAGGAGAGGTAGAGGAAGGAAGGAAAGTAAAAGTGTCAAGAAGAGAACCTAGACAAGAAGGGATGAAATGATTTAAGCTTGCTGGAATCGGGGCCAAGATCTGAGACCTGAGAGCAATTTGTGAAACAAACGGGAGGTCATGTGAAACACGGGACCATGCATTGTAATTTCCTGGGCATCTCACACCACGACGTCTTGTCTCATCTTGTCAAGTCTTATTTCCATGTGTTTCTGTGGTACTGAGCATCGTCCTTCTGTCTTTGCGACGTCTTTTCCTCGACAATTACAGCCTGCTCTTCACCGCTCACTCGTCCTATTGTTGCTTGAGTCGATCAGCAAACCTTTTCACATACAATTGCCAGAGACGGATCAATTTGCTATAGATGTCTGAGAGCTCACGCCTTTCTCTCATCGACTTAACAAATTGAAGTCCAGACTTTGTGAGACGACCTTTCATCTGCGCCAGCTTCCGCGTGGCGTCCTTTGCCATATCGTGATCTCAGCTGGAAACGGAGACCAAAGCGCTCAAACATCCAAAATCCTTGCCACGCCAACAACGAGCCGATAGATTTTGATTATGCTCGGGTGTGTTGCGGCGTGCTGTTCTTCCGTGTACTGTCTTATCTGATCAAGATGTCGTGCATCATTTCGGATCACTCACTCCGTGATTCAAAAGGGAAGTTGCAGATCATGAACTTGAGATTCTCTTAGCATCGTCAACTCCTCGTCAAATATAACACGTCTTAAATGTCTCAAGAAGGTTCTGTGAGCAACGACGTCGACTGGCTAGCCCGCTATGCTGGCAACTATCATGATTGGCACACCGTGAGAAGCGAATCAGAAACATATTATGCTAGACCATTAGGTATAGTTGAAACAGCCTTTGATCATGACGGCATCGACTTCGAAGGTCGAGCAGATGTGAATGCATTGTCAACTTTTGAGGCAAACATATCTATCAGTGAAGAGAAATATCGACGGCGGATCATCCTCGCCTGGGCCTGCTTAAGAGCTCATCATGGTCTACTGCGATCCAAGGTGGTCGAAGGCAGTGCTTTAGGTCCAGGATTAAGCCGCCAAGAACGACACTTTGTTGTCACTAAACCACGAGCCTCGTCTCAATTGATAGAAGAAGCTCAACAGCATATTGTGTTCGTGGAAGATCACTATAAAGATGTCAACTCTGAACAGTTCTTTCGCCACATTATGAATACGACTAGGACTATAGATCCTGCAATATGTCTTTCTAAATTATTCGTCCTCCCAAAGCGTCGACTAAATAATGGCCATTTCAGACTGAACTTCTTGATGGTAGCTGGACATGAAATCACTGATGGTCTCACCAACTATTTTCATCATGCTCATCTGATACGCCTTTTGAACACTTCCTCCGCCAAACTTCAAGAAAATCTTGCAACATTCATAGCACAAGCGGCGAACCTAGCGAAGCTCCTACCACCTGCACAAGAAACTCTGTATCCACCCGTATCAGGCAATCGTGCTCGTCAACGCTGGATTTGGACAATAAGCAAGATATTCAGGCATGTTCGAAAACCACCTCCTGCCGCCTTTCCAAATCCTCTACGTCACGCAAATCCCTTCGAGTCTGCTCACAGCATGCCACCAACATACGAATCTATTCTAGACTATACAAAATCGCCACCCCTAAACTCCTTTACCTACCACGTCAAGCTTTCTCGACAGGCCAGCAACCGCATAATACGGCTTTGCCGTCAAGCAAAAATCAGTATAGGGTCTGGCTGTTTCACAGTCGTTGCGCTATCAATGATGGTCATGCGTGAACGCTACTCTTCGACGTCCGAAGACCTGTCACGCCTTCCATTCGTTGCCGGCTTTCCCGTAAACCCACGGCCATTCTTTCGCGATCCAAAGACAGTGTCTACAGACTCTTTGATGCTTGCCTTCTCCGATGGCATCAGTCTTCCATTCCTCCCATCTTCATTGCCACTAGCTGGTCGCTTCCGACTTTTAGCTCGCCAGGCACATCGCCAACTTATCGTCTACCAGAAACGACCTCGAACACCTGAACAGCTCAAATTGCTGGGACTCGGTCCACGAAGTCCATCGCAACTCCTTCCCGGAAATTACCTGGGTATGGTCGAGCGGACGGAAGCTATGTTGCCTCCTCACCAGCGACGGCACGACGAGAATGGCAATGAGATATTAGGACTACAAGGCGCATATCCTGCTCGTCGTTCGGACACGGGACAGACTTGTGGAGTTAGTAGTGTTGGTGATCGAACGAGATTCTTAACACAAGGTCTGGTGGATCTTGACGTTGTGAGGGAAGAAGATAATGAAGAAGGTGGTGGAGTGTTCAAGGTAGACTTCAGAGACGTGTTGGCAGCTGTGCGGGTGAGAGACGGTGAGTTTTTAGTGGGTAGTGCTGGCGATGATCAAGGACTACATTTCGCAGCCAGTTCTGATGGTAATGCAAATGATGAAGAGAAAGTGTACGAATGGATGAAGGTGGTGAGAGAGATGTTTGAAGGGGATGGCGACGAGGTTGACAGTCCGGGTGTTGCTAGTAAGCTGTGATGGACAAGGCTTGTGCTCGGACGAGACTTGCATGCTTTCACTGCTTCTGCGGGAACATGCGTTAAACATTAAAGTCCACCAGTTACTTTGTAGCCATTGGAAAAATCTTTAATGTGGGACAATCCGCAGGAAACCAATCTTTCTTCTCTTGCTATATGCTTAAACTCGTCCCTTCCAATTTCGGTCACGGAGTTATGCCTCCGAAACTCATCTGAAACGATCGTCCCACAACAACATATCTTGTGGGGTCGAAGGGCGTGGGGTAGGCTTGAACAAAGCAGGTCCTCTTCCAAGATGATATACAATTGGCTCGATTATCGTATTACTCTCCTACACAACTCACACTCGGATTTCAATTACACCGAGCGAATAATGCGGGACAAGAACAGGCAGTGGCAAGGTCGGATCCGACGTATTAGGCTAAAAGAAGGATCCATATCGTAACTTCCTCATCCACATTTATAGATGCGGAGACAACCTGGAGGTCTTGTGCTCAGTCCGATCTGCTTCTCTTCCTTTTCATCTCCTCTCTCCTATCCTTCTTTCATATCAGTATCATTGCATAATCACTTGGCTTCCGTGTGACCACGGCAAAGAATATAATCCTACCTAGAAATACATCTTCTACAAAATGCCTTCTGCCACATCTGATTACCGCCTTACGGAAGAGCAGAAGCAGGAATTCCTCGGTAACATCCATCTACGAGGTGTATCTGTGACAAATAATCTGGTCTGACTTTCCGTAGAGAATGGCTTCATCAAGCTCGAGAACTGCTTCTCTCTCGAAGACGAACTATGCGTGAAGATGATGAGCCGTATGTGGGAAAGACTAGACATGGATCCCAATGACAAAGAAACATGGAACCCATGGCGAGGTAAATTATTCAGCCGTATCGAAGACCACTCCCAAGTGATCCGCTAACCCATCAATAGTCCACCTACCACGCCGCCTAGGCCGTAGCGTAGCCATGAAAGACTTCTGTCCCAAAGCATGGGCAGCAATCTGCGAACTCAGCGGCGGCGAAGACCGCGTCGACGCCGCTGTGCAACCCATCCCCGGCCTAGGCGGAGTGGCCGAAGATATCGATATGGCCGTCATAAGTGACGCTTTCATCGTTAATGTTGGCAGTAAGGAGGATGCCGATAAGTGGAACTCAGCCAGCAAGGAAGGCTCGGCTACCGTTGATTTCGACGGCACGAAGCTCACGCCTGCACAACGAGCACTGCTTGATCCACATGATCGCACGAATTGGCATGTTGATGGCGACTTTTTTCATCACTTCTTGGACAGCAAGGAGCAGGGCCTTTTACCTATTGTGATTTTCAGTGACATCAAGACTGGAGGTGGTGGAACCGGTATGTCATAAGATGAGCCCTTGAATGCTCAGCCTCAGCTGCTCACGCTTCTATAGTCATTTGTCCTGATGCAATTCCTCAAATGGCCAAGCATTTAGCCGATCATCCCGAGGGCGTCATGCCAGATATGTCGTCGTCAATCAACAGAGACGCACCCTACGAAAAGTTCAGCAGTTCGTTTTACGCAGAGGTGGTAAAGCCAATTGCAAAAGACAAATTCAGAACAGCGATTGGAAAGCCTGGTGATATCTACCTTTTGCATCCCCTAATGGTGCACTCCGCACAACCCAACTTCTTACGAGGTCAGTCTTTCCGCTCCAAGGCTGTTCTATCTGACAATGACTAACCACATCGACCTTTGCATAGAACCTCGCATCATCACAAACCCGCCAGTAGCGCTCCGCGAACCGATGAACTTTGATCGTCCAGACGGCAATTACAGTCTCGTCGAGCAAAAGACTCTGCGCGCTCTGGGTCATCCTGAAGGGTTGCGAGGCTGGAAGGCTATCGGCGAGCGCAAGCTCATTGTGCCTGAGAGAGTGAAGAGGCAGGCGTTGATGAAGAAGATTGAGGATGAGCCTTTGATGCCGGTTCCTGCGACTGGGGAGACTGTCAAGGTTGGTGCATGAGGCAGGTTCCTCGACCTGGGGAGGACGTGATAGAGGGAAGTAAGGTGTTTTTTGGACGGTCTGATTGTAGTGCACATGGCGTAGAGGGCTTGTTGTCTAGGAGTTTGTATCCTTCGAGGCTGGGTAATACCATACGCATAATGTCACGACTTGTAATACTGCTATTCTTGACTGAGAGTCACAGCCTTATTCGCATCTTGTACTTGCTCCGTTAACGGTCACCAGGCCCCATAACATAGCAGACTCGGCCTATTGCTACAAGACTTCAACCCTAGCCTGCAACCTCAAGCAATGTTCATACAGTGCCAGATCGCCTAGACAGTGGAAAGGGTGGGGTACAAAAGCTAATAGCACTATTATTACAAGGTCTTGACCTTCGCTTATTAGAAATCTTTGATTCGTGTAGGTAAGCCTCACGTCTGTCCACCACGTTTCACGACCCTCAAATACTCCCATACGACGCCTTTCAGAAACTCGTAGGCGAGGCAGAAACGACCGCGAGCCTGTCCTCAATCTGTGGGATTATGTTGGGGGCGCAAACGTCACGCTAGTCAAGGGTTATTTCAAAGGCCAAAGAACCGACAAAGCTCGCTTCTGTCTGTTTCAAATCGCGTGACGACAAATGTGCCGTATTCTGCTATAGACGTTTGTCCGCACAGACCTCCCGCGCGGATGCAGGCAAGCTTGGCCGGTCTAGCCTCTTAGAGCGTCGGCCTGCTCCTGTTATGGAAGCATTCTGAGTCTGTTTGATGCGAACAAGAATGTGAGCTGCAGCGTGCTTACCAATGCTTTATTAAGCAAGATGCCTTCCTCAAGATACTGTATAGACTACTCGCTCTAGAAAGAGGATCATTGTGCGTAATCGGGTCAGCGAGGCACCCTGCCACACAAATAGGCCACACTATCGTCCGCACCAGGGCTGTGGTGGATAAATGGTGCGATATGAGTTCAATGATATCGTTGACGTGAGCATGTGTGGTGGTGTTCGCTGGCTGCCAACCTGATACAACAACGTCGAGATAGATAAGAGCAGACAAAGCCCAGATACGAGTGATAGTAGATGAGCGACGGTCAGCACCGTGTGAAGAACTGGTCATATCTGTGTTCATAAGCTCCAATAAGTCTTTGCGCTCTGTTGCGACTCCTATTGGAGGTGCGAGTTGCGACAGACGACTTGTTAGTGCGTTTTGAATGGGCGTTGCCCGCTGGACAAGTTGCATCATGTCTAAGTTGCCGCTCAGATGACATTGTTCTCTCCATGCATCCAATACAGAGATTTCGCCAATCTGTAACAAAACCCAGTTCTGACATCCAACACCAGCCTCTAGGTCGATCAGTGGTTTATTGTCTTTCCCAATCAGAAAATCGGCATGAAAGTCGTAGAGCTTCGGCGGCTCTTGTAGCACGGTGCTGGCAATAATATCATCAAAGAGAAGTAGCGCAATAGCAAAGTGAAAAGCTGCTTGTTCAGCACTCTGCACATTGAAGCACAGCGTTGGTGAGAGAGAAGATTCGGCTTACATGTCCAGCATCCATTCGAGCTCTTTGATGAGCCAGCGGCACGACGCTGTTTGTGGAAGATTGTCTCCATCTTCGACTGCACCGCAGCACATGTGGTCACATTACATCAGTAGTCTTTCCAATGATAGTGGTGTCCTCATCGCGAAGAAGCGAGGAACGGATGGTGCGCAATGCTTCACACAATAAGCTTTGATGTTGAACGTAGCAAGCGTGACAGACATGAAGCATGAGAGGTGGATTGATCAGCAGGAGCCAAACTCCGGCGCCAATGCAAAAAACGACACTTTCTTTTACCATCCCACTATCTTCACATTACTGTACATTCTGTGGTCATGAAGCGCAAAAACGACACCCAAGCCAATGTTAGCGTCAATGGACGTGCGAAAAGACGTCAACTTTCCGAAGAAGAAGCGCGCGACAGCTTCCGTACAGGCCTTTTCGAGGACAAAATACTCACCGACTACACCAGCCAATACGCCTCTTCTTCTCCCTACAAGCACGCCGTCATCCGCGACTTAATTGCACCAATCCTCCTCCGCTCCGTCCGCGATGAAATTCGTGCGAACATATCCTTTACGCCAAAAGAAACAGATATTTACAAGATTCACCAGTCTGGCGATCTTGCTAACCTCGATGGCCTGGATGAAAAATCGCTGAAACTGTTACCATCACTCGTTACTTTGAGAGATGCGTTGTACTCCGCTCCCTTTCGCAGATACATTTCCACCATAGCTGGCGCGGGACCGCTAAGTGGAAGCAAGACAGATATGGCAGTCAATGTATACACACCTGGATGTCATCTATTATGTCATGACGACGTTATTGGCAGTCGGCGAGTGAGCTATATTCTTTACTTGACCGCGCCGGAGCATCCCTGGAAGGCAGAGTGGGGAGGAGCATTGCGACTGTATCCTACCGAGAAGATGCAAGAGGCGGATGGGCGGGAGATGAAGGTGCCACAAGCCGAATTCTCCAAAGTTATACCACCAGCGTGGAATCAGATGTCATTCTTTGCAGTACAACCTGGGGAGAGTTTCCATGATGTTGAGGAAGTTTATGCAAGAAAGGCGGCCGAGAGCGAGGAGGACGATGGTGGCCGGATCAGAATGGCGATTAGTGGATGGTATCATATCCCACAAGAAGGCGAAGAAGGCTATGAAGAAGGTGCTGTAGAAAAGCAACAAGAAAGGAGCTCACTGGCGCAATTGCAAGGAAAGGCTGAAAAGTACGATCTACCACAAGCGGATTGGAAGGATTGTGGAAGTGCAGAGACTGGTGAAGATGGAGACGTTGACCTTACCGAAGAAGACTTGACGTTTTTGGTCAAGTATGTGAATCCGAGGTATCTTATGCCTGAAACAGTAGAAGCTGTGTCAGCCGGCTTTGCAGAGGAATGTTCATTGATTCTGGGAGAGTTCTTGAACAACAAGGTCGCGGGCGCACTCAAAGCGGCACTATCTGGTATTGAAGACTCTCAACAGTTATCAGACTGGCAGACAGCACGGCCGCCACACAAGCACCGGTTCGTTTATCGAAAAGCAGGAAGTCACACCGAGCCAAATGAGTCAATCGATAACACGACACTTCTGAATCAAGTGATTGACAATTTGTTTCCTTCTTTGGCTTTCAAGAAGTGGTTGAGTTTGGTAACAGGATTGACTTTGAAGGAGTCGAATGTTTTAGCTCGTCGCTTCCGCAAGAGTCTTGACTACACACTAGCAACCAGCTACGAAGAATCTGAGCCACAACTAGAGCTATGTCTAGGTATAACACCCACTACTGGATGGGGTGAGGACGCGCTAGCTACTCACGACAATGATGATACTGCCTCTGTACAAGGTGAACAAGAAGCAACTGTTGGAGGCTACGAAATGTACATGGCTGGTGATGATGACGACGATGCTGGAAGCGACCATGGTGTGGACATTCCAAGTACACATACTGGCGCTGGTAAAAGACGGGAAAAAGCTGATCCGGCGGTTTACAAAGCTGGGGGTGGATCTGGAGCGGAGGACGAAGGTGTATTGTTCAGCATGCCAGCATGTTGGAATACTTTGAGTATCGTGCTGAGGGACAAGGGAGTGCTGAAGTTCGTCAAGTATGTCAGCCATAGTGCCAAGGGAGACAGGTGGGATGTCATTGGCGAGTGGAAGGTGGCTGACGATGAAGATATTGAAGCTGAGGAGGAATGATGGTAGCATCCGGCACTCGAAATATAGAAGAGATGTAGCTAGCTAGTGCATGATGCTCTTTATCAGAACATGGAAGAAGCGAAGCATCAGCCCCTTTACCTTTCTTCAATGGCGATCGTCATTACCCCGCCGAATACTACGACAACAAGCAGGGCGCAGCGACCTAGTTAATGTACCTTCGTTTGTAAAAGCTTCTTACTCCTCCAGCAGCAGCATTTCAACCCTCCCATATCCATTCTGTCCCTTGCAACGCATTCGTGATGAACTTGAATACCAGCCAAGAAGGCGGCGCCATTCAGCGCTCTTACCAGGCTATTGTCGACTCCCAACTACCATCCTCCTCATCCGACACGCACGCCAAATGGGCGCTATTCTCTGTGACTGCTCCGCTAGCGAGCGCCTTCCAGGCGTCGAACAAGGATAGTGTGCTCAAAGTGCAAGACTCCGGAGGTGCGTTTGTTACAGGAAGACTATGCTGCTGCTGCTGCTGCTGCCTGAAATGCTGACGTGTGCAAAGAGGGTGATCTTGCTGATATGATTGAGGACTTCAACGATGGTCGCATTCAGTTCGCCTACGTCAAGATCAAGGATCCCAACAGCAAACTGCCAAAGAATGTTCTTATTGGTTGGGTATGGATGATCCTTGTAGGTATACCGAGGAGGGCTGACAAGACTACAGTGTGGAGAGGGTGTTCCTGAACGAACAAAAGGCTACTTTACTAGCCACCTGGCAGCCGTCTCGAAAATCTTCCATGTACGTCTGTATCACACCACTTGGGACGACCGTTAACAATACCATCAGGGATACCACGTTCAAATTACTGCCCGATCAGACCGCGACCTCACACCCGAGAGTATCATTCGCAAAGTCGAAGATGCCTCTGGCTCCAAGTACTCTGGAGATAGCGCTCCCACTGCATCATCTAAAGGACCACCACCACCAATGGCTTCCAAGCCCGTTTTCACACCAACACAAAGTGCTGCAGGATCTCGCTCCTTCGCCGCCACCAGCGCACGTTCGAGAACTTCAACAACGAATGCTGGAGACGATGAGAACGACGGCTGGGGATCTAGCGCTCCGCAAGTTTCACGCAGCACACTTGAAAAGGTGGAATCGGCATACAAACCTACAAAGGTCAACATGGCGGAACTCACATCAACAAAGCAAGAACCATCACGATTCAGTGCACCTGCATCGAAGCCTGCAGCAAACCCGGATGTGATAGGAGGAGGGTATCAGCCAATTGGCAAGGTGGACATTTCAGCCATCAGAGCAATGGCAAAAGAGAAGCAGGATGACAGACCCACAACGGTCAAGGGCGCTTATGAGCCAGTGGGTAAAGTCGATATCGCTGCAATCAGAGCTCGTGCACAAGGATCAACTGGTGGAGACGATTCGCTAAGTCCAGCCAGGACTGGAGGATCAGCACGAGGGCCAATTAGTCCTGCAAGAACTGGAGGATCAGCAAGGGACGAAGCTGAGAGCGAGCCAAAGTCGCTTGCAGACAGGTCGGCGGCATTCGCACAGTCCGAACGTCTTACTTCGATGCCAAAGCCAAAGGTTGCCAACCGCATTCCCTCCAGCACAGGTACCTTCGGTGGCACAAAGGCACCCGCTCCATTGGGCTTGGGTTTCGGTGGTCCTGCGCCAGCTATTGCTCCTAGTACGCAAGTCGGCAAGAACTTTGGCAACCAAGGTGGTAAAACACCTTCTCAATTATGGGCAGAGAAAAGAGCTGCTTCTGGTGCTGGTGGTCCTCCATCGTCTACGACTTCTGCCACTTCACCAGTTGCAGCACAAAAGAGTGGTGGCTTGCAAAGCGGATACGCTGGTAAGAAGTGGGGTGCAGTTGAGATACCTAAGCCTGGACAAGCAATGCCCAGCTCAAACAATAATGATGAGGCAGCAGAGGAGCAGACGACACAGGAAGAGGAAGAGTCCGCAGGTGGTGTTGGTGCTATGCGTGACCGCTTCAAGAACGCTGCTCCAATTGGTGTTGGCAGACCACCTGCACGTCAGCCCGAGACATTCGAGGATGAAGAAGAGCAAGAGGAGGAAAGCGCCCCGGCGCCACCACCGATGAACCTTGCCAGCAAGCCAAATGCAGGTGCTGGTGCCCGTGGTGTACCTATCCCTGGTATGGCACGACCAGCTCAGAACGATCAAGACGACGAAGCTCAAGACGAACCAGCTGGACTTCCTGTGCCGCCACCACCTCAACCACCACGCACCCCAGAGCCTGAGGAGGACGATGAAGACTACGGTGACGTGCGATCCTCTTCACCCATCCGTGTCGTCCAGCCAGTCAGTCGCAGCAAGGTTCCCGAGATTGAGCCTGCAGAACAGCGTATTTCCGCCCCAGCCATGCCAATCCGCTCACTCGACAAAGTCGTCCCCGAAGAAGCCGAACTCGACGACGAGCCACAAGAAGAAGATCACGACCTTGCACGTGGTGCTGCTCAAGCAACAGCAGCATCAAGTTTCGGCGCAGAAGCAGCACATCATCCAACTGTTGGTGGTTCCACCGGCGGCAAGCGCGCCGTAGCCCAATTCGACTACGAAAAGGCAGAAGAAAATGAGTTGGAGTTGCATGAAGGTGAAACGGTCATCAACATTGAGATGGTGGACGAGGATTGGTGGATGGGAGAGAACTCGCGTGGTGAGAAGGGTTTGTTTCCTTCGAATTATGTCGAGTTGGCTGAGGACGAGGAGGAAAGTAGTGCTCCTGCTCCTGCTCAAGCTGCACAACATGCTCCTCCTCCGGCACCTGCTGCTGCTTCTGCTGCTAGTAAGGGCGCTACTGCGACGGCGCAGTATGACTATGAAGCGTTGGAGGATAACGAGCTGAGTTTCCCCGATGGTGCGACGATCACGAATGTGGTAGGTCTGATCAAGCATGTGGTTCTGTGGACGTCTGCTAATGCGATACTTTTAGGAATTCCCTGATGATGACTGGTGGATGGGCGAGTTTGGAGGGAAGAAGGGATTGTTCCCGGCTAACTATGTGACGTTGGATGAGTAGATAATAGGAGTGGGCTTCATTAAAAGTGACAAAGGGATTGTTCAAAATGCTATGTCGGTATTTGTAGTGTCAAATGCAGTATCCGATCGGTCTTTACTTGGGTTTCTTTGCCTCTAGATATTTTGTGCGCATGTTGTTGAGTGTATCACTTCCCGGACTAGCTCCCTTGCCAGTTCACCTTCACCTTGACCTCTTTCGTTAAATCCTTGTACAATCATCTCATGAGTATGGACTCAAATATGATTTACAATAAGAAAAGCAAAATAAAACGTGGCGCTGTTCGGGAATCGCAACAAGCTTATGAGTAGACAAAAAAACAACCTCCAGCATAGGATAACCTAATCGAGGGAAAAATTAAAGCAAAAGGAAAAAGAGAGGAAAGTGCGCTGTTCGGCTGTATTATTGTTAGACAATGTAGTTTTGATGAGGTAGTGAGTGACTTACGAATCGAACCCGAAGCTAGTCGAAACTATGTTTTTATGGCAACGACCAAGGTTACCATTACCCCAACAGCGCGGTTGGGTTGTCACTTTATTGTAAGCGCAAAATTTTGAATGATATCTATAGCAAGTGAAAAACGCCCCGATATCGCAACTAGTTTTGCCGGAATAGGTTTGCTTGTAGGTGAAGCTACAGTAGTTGAGTGGTACAATAAGTGAGTCAGAGGTCATAGAAAATCAAACATGAGGATCATTGATGTGTATGGGCGGCAGCTGTGGCATGACTTCCATATGCGATAACATGACCAAAGTGAGGAGAGATTGAGGCTACGGGAAATTGGATAGGACACTCCTTTGTAGATGCAGCAGGCTTGAAAATGCATCTTCAGATATAATCTAGTAATTAGTAATAGTGATTGAATCAAGATAGTGCATCAGCTCGGTCGTCACTCGCGATGACGTGATCTCATCGTCCTGATGCAAGCTGCACCTCTCCCATCCTAGCTGAACCTTATGGCATCCCTAGCTTCTCTTCGACGAGTCTTCAGACAGATTGCGCATGAGAGTGGTAACGATAATACTCGCGAGCCGATATTCTACTGCAGGAACTGTATCCACCTTGTGTCCTCTGGAAGGAGCCATTGGTAGCAGAAAGTCCTTTTTCTGCATGTCCGGAGAGCTTAGGTCAAGCAAGCATCATCATGGTGGTATATCGCCAACCTGCTCTCCATCGTCATCGTCCACTACTATCACATTCTCGTCAGGCGCATCGTCCATCGGCTTATCACCATCATTCGCGTCTCCCTTCGACTCAACTACTCCGACCATTCCCACTTGTGCTGTTGGAGCAGAAGCAATACCATCAACATCCATATCTGCTCTCTGAGTCATCCTTGCAACAGGCTTCTCTCTAACAGCCTCGGATGGGGTACTCGTACGAAAGAGTTGACCTGAGAAATCCATCCGTTGTTGCTCTTCTGTCATTCCATGCGGAAACATCTTTCGCATGATTTCTGGATGCGTCGTTGCAGTAGGAGCAGTGGGCATCGACTGTGCATTTTGTAGAGATTGTTGTAGTGAAGAGGGTTGATTGTAGCTGGTAGATTGGTCTTTGAATGCTGCAAGTGCATCCGAAGGTTCCGAACCCTGCATGTTGACAGGCGATATCGAGTCCACTGAAGCGGATCGCTCGCCATCATCGTTCATATCCTCTTCGTCTACGTCGATTACATTCTCGCCATTAGCATCAAGCAGTGCCGAAGGGCTATAAGCATCATATTGTGATCGTCCTTGATCGTTCGTGCCATCCAACTGTGCGCTACCACGACGAGATTGTCCAGCAATTTGAGCTTCCACTTCTTGCCGACGACTCATCACTCTTCTCAAATTCTCAGCACTCGTCTGTGATCTTCTGTCAGGCTTTCCATCTTTCCGAATAAGCACGCCTTGCTTGTTGCGAATTGGCTTCGATCGTTCTCGGCGATTACCTGGTGACATGTATGGACCACTAGCTCCACCACCTCGACGCACAACAAGACCACGGTCGAGACTGTTGGGGTCTTGAGTTGAGAAGTATTCAGCATCGTAGGGTGCTTCACCCGTGGGCGTCTGAGCCCAAGCCGTCGAGTTTGGAGTTTGAGTAGGCATCATCTGGTCCAGAGCAGGATACTTTCGTGGTCGACCTGGTCCACGTTTTGGTGATGGCTGCTGGAAAACGTTCAAAGGTTGTATGGCGGATTGCCACAGATCAGGCGTGGTTTGGTGCGGCGTGAGATACGAACCTGCACCCATGGCGCCTGCGGGTGTATGTGTTGACAGGTCTTGCTCGCCTTGCTTTTGTCGTTTGGTTTCTGGCTGCGATGATTCGGATAGCGGTCGTTTGTTGACGTTCGCTACTTGAAGGGTAGCGGAGTTGGCCGTCGAAGGTATTGGCAAAGGCGTGCCAGTGAGATCTACAGAAAGTGGTTGTGTTATGATAGCTTCGTCTATGGTATTAGCGTTTGAACCCTGTCCATCCTCGAGACGTTTCATGCGACGTTGAAGCACGCTGAGTTGCATCTTGAGACTGTCAATCTCAGCAGTCTTGGTCATGACGGTGCTCAGATTTTCAGTCAGTATGTCAATAGCAGAATCATCAGTTACAGACCCAGGACGTCCGCGAGTTTCCTGCCGAGATTTCTCGACTTGTTGTGCGAGGGCCTTTACTGTGCTGATCACGTATGTGATACCATTATCTATGCGATTTATGTCCTGTCGTTGCTTCTCGAGAGAGTCCTCAGGTGTAATCGTTGTCAATGGCGGATTAGAAGTAGGCTTTTGTGGTATGGGCAAGTGCTGATGCGTGATTGCAGAAGTAGGTCGAGGGATAGAGCGTTGTTCTTGCGGTGTTTTTTGGGAGGGATGACCCACTACCTGCCCCTGAGGTTGTTGAGGCCCAGTCACTGGTTGAACATGCGAGGCAGTAGACTTGGCCGTAGATGTCATCGCCAGGTGTTGAGGCGTTGGTAGACCTACGCCTGTGTTCATTGCTGGTAATCGTGCTGCTGTGTTGATTGAAATTTGTGCTCCGGTGTCATTGCGCTCAAATGGACTTTTAGGATTCTTCCCACCTCCAAGGGAAAGGATATGCCTGCCAAAGGCACCTGGCGACAGCTCCCTATGTGTTCGAGCAAGCCATGCTTCATGAGCGTCCTTCCAAGTCACCATTCCACTGTTTGTTGCCTCGACCGCGGCCTGATCTGCAGCAATTTCGTCTAGTCGTTGTGGCGCTTGGACTCGCGTTGGGACAAAGTTTGATTGTCCTTTTGCATCGTCTTTGAGGATGTGATGGTCACCCATGATTGCTGAAACATCGAGCGCACCAGTAGCATGATTTCGCAGGACGAGCTTGTCTTTATAAACTGTATCAGTATCGAAAAGAAGAACCTTGCAATAACCAAACTTACCTAACTGCAAGAACTGTCGGTCCCTGTCCGGAACAAGTTAGTCATGTCCTTATAGTGTATGCAACTGCTCCTCAATTGCCACCATCAGGTCTCCTTATAGCAGTATAGCTGCTTGTATGAACTCTATGTTCAGTCTCACTTACTTGTATTTTGTTTTTGAAGGAGGAACGCCAGTGCAAATGAAGCCTAGCTTATCTTTGCAAGTCGGCCTGCCGCAAAAGATTGTCTGCAGTATGCTACGTTCCACAAGACAAGTTAGCAGAGTTAGCAGACTCTTCGAGCAAAAGTAAAGTAATCATAACGCAAAAGAAAGCATCATGCACAAATCATGTTTCACGAGTTCCTCAAAGTCCATCTCAAGATATGAAATGCGTTTCCGTACCATGCCTCAAGAGCAGTCCCCTTGTTGGCAGCAATACTATCGCCTAATGTGATCGCGTCTGTCTTGAGCTTTCGGCTTGCATCGACTTGCATATACCTCGAACCAGTTACTTTCTCCCAGGCATTGACGAGTTGTCCAAGGTGCCACATGCCACTGTCGTTACTATCGCATGATGCGCAGAAGACGTCGATCGTGTATTCTTCGACTTTGGCGACTACATAACGTTCAGATGGCATGTGCACATAATAACGTTTTCCATTGACGATATTATTGATTTCCTGGACCATTTTTCACCGACGATGAATCGTCCTTGGCAGGAAACGTTCCCCTGGCGGAAAGATAGGGCGTTGTTGATGATATGCACGTTTGTAGATGGACTTGTATTGCGTTCACTGATAAAATCACGAGATCTGCTTAGAGTATGCGCGCAGATGCGATCAAACATGGGATGAGAACGAACAATAAACGATAGAAGGTGAAAAAGATAGGTAGCAAACGCGTCTGAATAGAAGAAGAAAGAAGAAAAGTGAAAAAATAGCGGGACCGTTTCGTACAAAATAGGGCGGGTTCAGGGGTTCTCAGGGTCCAGCTACGACCACGACTAATCAGAGATCCGCTACATGTTCAGTCTGCTGCGCAGGGCTGCAATGGTTGTATTGAGTATCAGGAGCAGACTGTGGTAGATCTGAGTTCAGCTCATATCGGTGAGCAACGGAGAGTCGATGCAAGGTACGGTACTGGAGTATTGAATCTAGATGTACGTGGTCTGAGGCAGTATCAGTATGACGACAGTCGTGCAGATGTAGCTACAGTCGAGGCAGAGCGGCGAGATGATCAGAGAGTAGAAACTGAAGCCGCGAAAGGCCCGGGCAGGTAGGGGCACTACAGCGACTTGATATGATGCCTCTCCGAATGAGTTGACGCCAGTGAAATCAGAAAAGACGGGAAGGTTGTCATCCATTTCGGGAGTCGTGGTTTCCTCCGCTTTCCACCTTTCCACCTCGCTCGTTTGCTATGTGTTTGATGATGGCAGATGACTTCTATGGACTCGATCAGCTGTAAGATGGTATGGCTTACTCAAGCTAATGCATATTGACAATTACTTTCGATGTTTTACCGAGACATGAGCAGTTGTGACAGTAGCCAACAGATGACAAAAGTGAGTTGGCCCAGATTGTGAACTGTGTCATGAGCATACCGTAATCATGAAAGATGAAGAAATTGTAGACTAGACATGCACAGACCGCCGCTAAGCGCAATGACAAATACTAAGTGGCAAGGATTAAGGACAGGAATCATGCTTTTAGCAAGAGCGACTTCACGGCGTCTTGCCACGACTTGTCCACATCATCAGCGAGCACTTGGTGTTAGCAATGATTTACTGGTCGTATGTTGTCTCAGATAGATAGATGATCAAATCGACGACAGTTCTTCATGCAAGTCATCATGTCAGGAGGCTGCCGCGGATGGGATTTCCTGCAATCGCCCCACTTGTCACCTCAAGGGCTTTTGGAGGCTGGAAGGACTTGGGAGACATGCGAGCTTGACTTGTTAATTTACACTGTCAGATAGACAACATTCCAAAGCTGTGAACAACAATACACGCGATAAGGCGACTTTTCCGCAGCAGAGTTTAAGGTAGGTGCGTCGTGCGTCACATAAGGTTGAAAAGTACCGGGCGCTTGGCAAGCATATTCTCTGGGGCATTCGTTAGGGGCTGGCGCTAGGCAAGCCGCCATCCCGGACGAAAGGAAGGCGCTTTCTCGATCCAATTCAGGCCTCATACCGGGCTACACAAAAGAAGGATTGGTTTCAGCTGCTATGTGGCAGAATTGGAGAAGATAACCTGAGATCGGGATCTGGTATCAGTATTGAGGGACAGATCTTCAAGATGAACCACGTTGACGACCCATGCTGTCCGAAAAAGTGGATTTGGACTTTGGACTTTCGAGGCATACCCGGTCATAGCTCAAAAAAGGTGTTTCTCTGGTTTTCTCACTCTGGGCGGGCTGACTGCTTTTGCTGCGGCAGAATACGTGTCGAGGGCGTGAGGGTTATCGCGGTTGACTGTCTCAACTGAACAAAGACGAATGGAAGACGAACAAGTGACTACGAGTATGTGAAAGAGGGACATCACTATCACGCTTCCTGGAGGTTGCCGCGACCTCGTGGAAAGCTCGCCTCGCAATTAGAGTTTATACGTTAGCTGCCACGAGTCTACCCAATCTTCTGCCACCTACTGCCCTCCTTCTTGTGTCTCTCTCGCTGTGCTGTGCTGGACCTCGACTTCCAACTACATCTTCAACCAGACGACATAGACTTGCGCAGGCTACTTCTCATCTTTACGCTCACCCTGCCTCGCCCCACGTGCTACACTTGTCACTCCTCTCCACCTGGCACTACTACTTCCCTTACTCGTTCCGGACTTGGTCATCACAGCTGAACTTCCGATATTCCACCATCGCACAGACTCAAAGCTACCTGTAACACAATACATTCGCGACAACATCGCTCACATCCTCAATACTGTGTGCTATCCAAGCATAATACTACAAAAGATTCGACATACAGGCTCAACCGAGCTTGACTCTATCCTGAGCACTTTGTCAGAGCATCTACGCATCGACCGGCACTTCCTCTCACGCAAAGGAGGACAATATCAATTCAGCACTTCAAAAAGATTTGGCCCAAGTCACAGCAGAGTTTCTCTCGTGGTGCTTATACAAGCAAAAGGAAATCACCACAACGCACTTCGCTGCATTGACCTCACAACAACAAGTCTACAGAGCTCAGGCTCTAGCGGTCTACATACTTCTCCACACCGAAACATCTCGCGATAATGGCCAGCACTTCGCATAGTGGCCGGGGGCTCACTCTGCCCTCTATTGCGACAATGACGCAGGGTCTACCACAAGATCCACGCAGCAATGGTCAGTCTGCCTTTGATACCCGTGATTCTGGCACCTGGTCAGTGCCATCCCGCAGCAAGCGTACTTTCCCTTGTCCCCAACATGACCATTACGTCGATCTGTGCTGACTTTGCAAAGACTCCTCCACACTTTCCAATCCGAGTCAACTACACTCCATCCTCAATTCAGACCCTGCGAACAACAGACTTTCCGGACCGCCAGCCCAACAACACAGATATTCACCACAACAATACCCACAGCATCAATCGCAGCCAGTTGTCCTTCCTGCACTATCTCAAGCGTTCGACCACCGTGCCTCCACTGCATCAGATGCCTCATACCTCATGGACTCTAGAAGAAGTAGTGTAGATCACCGCATGAATAACCCAATGGGCAACATGGCATTGAATCCATATGAAGCAAACAACGTCTCAACCACATCTTTGGCTTCAAACCTTCAACATCAAAGAGGCATAATCAGAGGGAATGGAATGGTGTCGCCAAATGCACGAAGGACAAGCGGTGCATCAATGCCCGGCCCACGAAGAGCACCAGCAATTCAGCCTCTGACCAGATCTCAAAATATGCCGAATCCTTTGTCTTCTACCCCTACCAAAGGTTTTGCTTGGGCTTTTCCCGATGGGGATGAGCAAGAAGGATCTAGTCCTGATTCGTCTCGTGCGGGAAGCATCACAACTATCAACACTATCGATTCAAACGCCTACTCAATGCGTCAGAACAGATATGAAGGTATGATATGCACATACAAGCTACGATGATATGTTATATTGACATAGTATAGATGATAATGATCACCGGCAATCTGCGCAACATCAAAGGATTGCCAATTTACAAGCTGGAGATACAGGAGCTGGTGCTGGAAACTACAGCAGGACTCCAGAACTTCGTGTCAGCCACAAGCTTGCAGAACGAAAGAGAAGGAGTGAAATGAAGGATCTCTTTGACACGCTCAACAAATCCCTCCCGAATTCTCCTGGCAGTAAATCGAGCAAGTGGGAGATTTTGAGCAAAGGTATACCGAACTGATTTATCCTACCTGCAGCCAAAACTGACGATACCATAGCAATTGAGTACATTCAAAAACTACAGGCATACACTCAAGGTCTCGAGGGTGAAAAGGGTCATCTTGCACGCGACCACGAAGAAGCAAAGCGAGCTATAGAAGAGAGTCGGGCGCTGCAGAACGAAGTGACTTTGATGTGGCAGCATATGAAGAGGCTCGAGCCAAATACGCGACACGCTTTTGGTGCAATGAGCAATCAGCTTGAGAGCCAGCAGGAACAGCCAAACCCCAGGCTTGCACCCCTACATGCACCTCCACCTGCTCACGGAAACTGGGGAATGGATAGCACGATGTCAGGTGTGGAGTATGGAAATTCTTATGACCGTCGATGAGATTTGGCAGGTACTATCACGATGTGGAAACACCCCTTGTATTCGAAAATACCGGATATCATTGCAGATGGTGTCTTGCTACACCTGCGTCCTGCAAGTGTTCGCTCGCGTGCTCGAGCATGTGTTCGCTACCTTAAAGTCAATGTCAAAAGTCAATTCGAAATCCTAAAAATATAAGTCTGGACGGGCTGTTTAAGACGTGTCGCGACGCTGGGGTCCTTCAACGCATGTGTGAGAAGATGGCATTACATATTGCTATAGCGTAGAGGAAGATATAGATAGTGTATGGAAATAATGGAGACTGTATCTGATATCAATGTGAGCTGAAAGCCAAGCAAACGCCACCCCGTCCCGAACCAAAATTTGAAACCTCCAAGTCCCCAACCACTTGAAAGCATGCTGTTTCCCCTGATTCGTATCCAGCTGGACCTAGCATGAGCTTCTTTGCTTGACATTTCTCCGTGTTGAACTTATCACACCTCACTGTCATTACCTACATCATCATCTTGCTGCCAGCATTCGCAGCTGTGGTCACAACATCATGGCCAATAAAAAAGACTACCAAAGAGTCAGATCGTCCAATGAATCAGCAAGAGGTCAGGATGATATAGAGATGGAGAGGATGGCCAGGCCAGGACAAGCCAATGGCGCAAAGAGAAGTCGGGGATTGATGTATGATGTGGACGAAGAAGGAAGAAGGTTGTCATCAGATTCGATAAGACCGTCGGAAGAGATGAAAGATCGAGAGATGCTGAGTGAGATGCAGAGGAGCAATTCGAAAAGACCTGTGAGTGCTATAGCTTCACAGAGGATCTACCTGCAGATGCTAAAGATGGGACTAGTCATTGCTATGGCGATTCACCAAATACGCCCTCATATCCTTTGCGCTCCTCATTCTTTTCATCCTCCTCGGAGGCGGCGCATACAAAGCGTCAGGCAAGAACTTTGAAGACCTACCTTATGCTGAAAATCTGCCAATATTCAACCACGATACAATAGAAGAAGTTGCAGATACTACATCCTATAAGCCTGGTTATATCTCGAATGGTTCGAGCTTGTATGCACCCACAACGATATTGATTAGCTTGGATGGTTTCAGGCCAGATTATCTCACAAGAGGTGTAACACCGGGCTTAAACACATTGATCAGAAATGGTGAGTACGAGGAGGACGTTATCGCGAGAGAATACAGAAGCTGATGCGATATAGGTGCGAGCGCTGAGTTCATGAAACCCAGTTTCCCATCAGTAACCTTTCCCAATCACTATACTATGATGACAGGTTTACACCCAGAAAGTCACGGCATCGTTGGCAACTCATTCTACGACCCTACTTTGGAGGAAGAATTCTACTATACCAACCCTGAACACAGCATGCAAGCGAAATGGTGGTCAGCAGAGCCCCTCTGGGTGACTGCTGAAGACCAAGGAGTTCGCACCGCCATTCACATGTGGCCAGGTAGTGAAGCAAACATTCCCGATGTCGAGCCTACTTATCTTGACCACTACAACAAAAGTGAGCTCCTTGGTCGCAAAGCCAATCGCATCTTCGAGCTTCTTGTCCAACGCCCAGGCCCTCAAGAAATCGAGGCCGACCCAACTTTGGCGAACGGTCCACAACGTCCCCAATTCATCGCCGCATACATTCCTGAAGTCGACAGTATAGGACATCAATACGGTCCTGATAGCCCAGAAATGCTCGAGACCATCGGCCACGTCGACCTCTTCATTCGTACCGTAGATTTCCAGCTCACCAAATTCGGACTGGACAAAGTCGTCAACTTCATCGTCGTTTCCGACCATGGTATGGCACCTACATCGACGAACCGCCTCGTCCAGCTCGAAGACCTCATCGATCCCGAACTCATCGCCACTACTGAAGGCTGGCCAAACTACGGTATCCGCCTCCGTGATCCTTCACCAGAGCACTTGGAGACAGTCTACAACCGCCTGCAACAGCAAACAGCATTGAAAGGCGGCTTCAACGTCTATCTTCGTGATCGCAACATGCCAGAACGTTTCCACTTCACCAACAACGAACGTATCGCTCCTCTCTGGATCATGCCCAAAGTTGGCTGGGCGATTGTCACCAAAACCGAGCTCGATGTCAGCGAAGCACAAGCCAACAACGACGTCTTCCATCCTCTTGGTATCCACGGCTACGACAATGATGAGCCAGACATGCGCGCCATTTTCATCGCTCGTGGTCCTGCTTTCCCTCGTGGAAGAGTGGATGCTTTCCAAAACACAGAAGTCTACAACATTGTATGTGACTCGCTAGGTATCGAGCCGAGACCGAACAATGGAACTTTGAGGTTACCATTGAAGGTGGATGATAGTGTGCCTGATATTATTCCTGGTAAATTCAATCCCGAAGATGAGGATAATGATGGGAATCTGCAGTTTCCGGCTGACCCGAATGACCCGGACGCCAACGTTCAGCCTGCCCATGACGATGCTGCTGCTGATGCGCCTGCGCCCGAACCAACGCCTGCTGCGCCCTCAGATGTACCAACCTCGGACGTCGACGACGAGTTCATCGACAATCCCATCGATGCCGAAACCAAAGCAGAGATCGAAGAAGAGTTTGCGCAAGAAGAGGCCGAGGCGGAAGGGATGGATGAAGAAGATTGGAAGGAGTGGTTTGGTGATGAGTTTGATGGGTTCAAGGGGTGGGTCGATAATCTGTTTGGTGGTGGCAAGGGTGGTGCGCCGAGTGGTGGGGAGGAGCTGGGGTTGGGATTGGGAGATGGCGCTGGTGAGTTTGATAAGGTTGCGGAGTTTGAAGGTGGTGGGTGGGAGGTGGGAGTTAGACCTGGGGATGTTGGCATTGATGCGTGATTAGAGGGTGAATGGAATGGGATTGGATGGGCATGGAGTTTTGTAGATGGAAGGAAGGGGATTGGAATGGTATATAGACGGAAAGGAAAGGGGTGGTTGTTTATTGTTGGGATATCTTCCGTGTACATATAGTGGTATAGTCAATTGTACTCTCTTCCTTTAAGTCGGTAGCTGCTCGACTTTGTTGTTGAAAATCCCTGTCAACTCAACCCAGGGTGAAAGAGCAAGTCCAGCACAACAGCACAGATATTTTGGAGCCCAAGCCAGGGTTGAGGTGAAAGCGCCAAAGCTTCCGCCACTGGCTGAGACCATCCACTGCCCAGCCAGCGGCATGCTTCCTCCAGCAGAAACAGTAGGCAAGCAGGAAGCGGAACAGGCTTGAAGACGGACTAGCTGATGGTCATGCAACACTGCCCTTTGCATAAGATTCATCGTCACTGGTAGCTCGCCTCAATATTCGGTAAGCACTGACCAGATCCTTGTACTAACCATGAAGCGTTTCACGCTCGATATCTCGACTTCGGAGCACATTTATACTTGATTGGTGCTTCTTTCCCTTTCACACTCCAAGATAGCTGATCGCAGAGTAGCATAGATGAATGGGGCAGTGTGGCGTCTTGGAGGTTCGTGGTGCTTGTCTGATGTACATGACTTGGGACGCGTTATCTTGGTCTTTCATCAGCATCGTCAGAGCAGGCTTTGGTGATCTAGGCCTCTTTTGAAGGCCAGCAATCAAGCAAGCAAGCGAGCAGCCAGCGACCTGAGAAAGAAATCAGAGAAGAAAGGCAGAAACATTGCACGGGACGGTAAAAAGTCACCAGCATATAGATCGATTTTGCAATCTTGTAGAGACAAAGACTCCAAGCACATTGATAATTGTTCGAACTTCAGCAAGTGGTTTTAGAAAATTGAATACTATTGAGTTGTTTCAGCACAATCGTAAGCTCATCCTATTTGAATGAGATATAATCTTCTTGCTTGCCAACACTATGTAGATAGAAGTGAACGAAGGTGGGATGAAACGAAAGAAAGCAGAAAACAGCGCTCAGGCATTTGAACCATGATATTATTGATCATTTTGAGATCTAGCAGCATACTATGAAGTGTTTGTTGATGCTCTTATATCTGAAGAGCGGATGTCCTTTCCTCGGAGCCATCTGGTTCGCCGGAAAGAAGAAAGAAGAAACGAAAGAAACCTCCATGCAACATGTCAACAACTTCCTCGTTTACCAAGAAACGTCTGCTCCCCAGCCTGACTTTGACTCTGCAGCACCATTGGTCGTGGGCTTAGCAGCAGCTGGTGCATTGCCCGCATCACCCCATCCCTCAGCAGCAGTCTCCTCAGATGCTGGCTCAGCAGCCTCAGCTGAACCCCAACCATCGCCACCACCATCGGCATCTCCGGCAGCATGTTCAACCTCATCATCTGACTTGTCGTCAAACTCCAAGGGCTCATCTCCCTCCGGCTTGTACTGCTCCAAGAAGTCAGGAACAGGCGAATTCGACTCAATCAATAGCTTAGTGAGGTCGGGTCCAAGAGCGGCATCACGATCATTGTAGAAGCTATAATCATGTTAGCAAATGGGCAATTTGAAAAGGTCCTCCAAAAAAGAATTACCTGGTTGCTTGGCCCTCATTGCCAATACGTGCTGAGAGTATTTGATTAGCTCAAGAACATGGGACAAGGGTGATGGTAACCTTACCAGTGCGACCGATACGATGGACGTATTCAGTCATTCCACCGTGCATGGAGTCCGGCAAGTCGTAGTTGATGACGTGGAGAACATTTGCAATGTCCAATCCACGAGCCATAACACCTGTAGCGACCATGATGGGACACTTGCCACGTCTGAAGGCACGGATGGCGTCCTCACGTTCGCGCTGCGTGCGGTCGCTGTGAATAGAAGTGACAGGGAATCCCTTAAATAGAATTAGCGGAATGACCTTCAAACTTGATAGAATGAACTTACATGATTGTAGAGATAATCGTCGATCTGTTCGACCTTGCCCTTGGCGTTGGCGAAGATCAAAGTCCTGCATGGAGGTAGATCGAGCAGGAGATCACTCAGTGCCTGATTTTTCACGTCGTTCTCGACCCAAATCATATCCTGTCTGATATTCTTGTGGGTAGAGCCCACTCTACCGACGCTGAGTCGAACATGCTCGTCCTCAAGATACTTTCTGGCCAACGCACGAGCCTCCTTCGGGAATGTAGCGGAGAAGAGCATGAATTGATGGTCTCCATCCATCGATGAAGCACCACCACCAAGAAGGGGACCCATCACCTCCTCCCAAGACTCACCAAGCATCTCATCTGCTTCATCAATGACTGTGTACTTGACACGGTCTAGGCTCAGCCAACACGAGTCATTGTTCACAATGTCCTTGAGACGACCAGGAGTACCGACAAGCACATCACATCCACGCTGAAGCTCAGCAGTTTGCTCACGCTTCGAGGCACCACCGTAAGCACAAGCAGGGCGGAGCATAGAGCGATAGCAAAAGCGACGGCAGTCATCAAAGATCTGCATGGCCAACTCGCGTGTGGGGCAGATGATTAGAACCAGAGGCTGTGCCTGTACGGCATCGGTCTGCGCATTGTAGCGTGCTGGATTAGGACGCTTGGCCGCCAGCTTCCTCGCCTTGCCCATAAGGCGGGACAAGATGGGAATGAGATAAGCAGCCGTCTTACCTGATCCAGTCTGGGCAACACCAACGACATCGTTCCCCAAGAAGATGGCAGGAATTGAATATGCCTGGATGGGCGTGGGTTGAGTGTAACCACAGAGAGTCACGTTTTCGAGCATTGTTGGGTGAAGGCCCGCTGAGGTAAAATTGCTGATCGGACGGACTGGATTGGGGGCTTCTTGAGTAACAGCGAAGTCATTGTAAGCTTGAAGAGCATTGCCAGCAGAGGAGATTTCTCTCCGGTTGAAGAGCTGAGCTTCCAGCTCTGGCACGCGGGGTCCGACATCTCCGTATTCGTCGTCCCATTCGTAGCGTGCAGCATTGTGAGCCCTGACTGAAGTGTTAGCATGTTGATAACCGTGACTGATATAAGACATACCAAGTCGGGATCACGTCGGCCTCCTCAAGAGCGACGGCAGCGTCACGGTCGGCTGCTAAAGCGACATAGTCCACAGCAGTTCTGCTGTTCCAGCCGTGGTCCTGAGGGTTGCGGAATGTCGAGCCAGCCTCAACTTCGGTCGTAGTGGTATTTGGCTCATTATCGTTGATGTTGGCAGATTGGACACCAGTGGTGATATCATCGACAGCAGTGGCAGCAGGCTCGTCTGCGTTGCCCCAACCAGAGCCAGAACCCCAGGCAGACATGATGATCACTGCGGGTTGATGTTAGCTATTGGTTAAGATGATCTTCTGATGGAATAAACGTGAACCACTGACCTTTTGAGCTTGAGTCAGAGTGATAGAATTGAAGTGAGAGATTCTTGCTGTGTGAAGTCTCAGACGAGAGATGAGAGACGCGTTGAGACGAAGTAGAATAGTTGGTGATGGAAGGACGGAAACGTGATGATGAAAAAGAGAGGCGATGAAGAAGGGAAGAGAAGTGATGAAGAGGGGAAGAGAAAACGAGAGAGAGAGAGAGAAGTGAAGAAGAAGAAAAGAGTGAGATCGAAAGTCTGGACGCTGTTCGTTTGCTGTCAAGTCAAGTAAGGTAGCTCTTGAAACAGGCACACACGCAGCACTTTCGTAAATAAACAAACTATCAAACTCGCTATACTGCCACTCGAAATGGATGTGGGACATGTATCACGCTCTCTTATCAAACACTTTTCTATAAATGTCTGCTTGTTCTGCTTGTCCAAGTGGCTGAAGAGCTCTGAACCTCATTGTGATTCTGTACATGTACCTCTGCTTGTTTCAGGTGCAGCCGGCGTGCCCATCCCCTGATATCATGATCGAGCCATTCAAGTCTCCTCAAACACAAGCTTGTTACATACACGGTCTTATCACCATATTCTGTGAGCAGTGCAAGTAGTCCAGCGACCAACCAGATTCCAGCATAAGTAAGCAAGGGCAGCTCTGTAATGTGTGAGATCTGGGGCTAACCACGAGCACACCCTCAACGGGTCCTTATGTTGTATGTATATAATCACGATCCATCATACGCCGAAGACGTTTGCATGCTTCAATACTAGTTTCGTGCGGTTTCGTTGTTGCTGTTTTAATTGACTGTATTTTGTATTACCTTACGTAGAAGACCTTCCCATTGCGTGGAACCACTCCGTGCACACCTCACCTGTAAACTACTACCCATCTTAATACTACTGTATATACATTAAATATAGATAAAATTAAGCGCGGATTAGCGCTTCTGGAAGCCTAGGATGTGAAGAACATATCTCTAGCCGCACGACAAGCTGGGTGCGAGCGTAGCATGCTCAGCAAACGCTAGGTACAGCTAAAAGACAGAAAGACGCCGCTGAAAAGCGTGCAGCGATTGCAGAGCGCAAAGCACTCAGGAACGCCGCCAAGGCCGCGAAAGAGCAGGAGGCAACACACAAGGCTAGTGGCAAACCCCTCCAGCAGTCAAAGATCATCAGATTACCTGCCTTCATCGATACAAAGACTACTCCTAGCAGGGCGACTACATTAGCTAGGAAGACTCGCAGCAGGAGATTTATTAGGAAGCCAGTACACAAGCGCTAATTTGGTTCGCGGGTTATATAGTACTATATCATAGCTTCAATTTGAGCCATTTTCGACGCTTTTAAACTTATAATTGATGTAGTTATAGTAGTTATGATAAGGTGGTGAAATACAAGGTGACTGTGCACGGAGTGGTTCCGTGCACGCAATGGGAAGGTCTTCTAGTGGTCTGTGCACGCCAACCTGAAACGACCTCGATGTTTCAGAATCGGCAACCATCGCGCAATGCTCAGTCGGCATGGTGCAGCTGAGAGGCCGGGGACGTAGCAGGGTGGTGGCTTCAGAATCCGATGAAGAGCATGCGGATCCTATCAAGTCAACTGCGCCATCCAGCAAGTCATCTGCACAACAGACAAGCAAGACTCCAACTTCTACACCTTCACCACAAGTCACAAGGCAACGCGCTGCACCAAAGAAGAGCAAAGCAGAATCCAAGGCTCCTACGAAAACCATATACTCTTTTTTCAACACAGCAACACTCAAACAGCAGGACAAGATCAAAGAGGATGCACCATTGTCGCAGGAGAGCGTAGAAGAAGTAATTGAGGACGATATATCGGAAGACGATGCAAAAGTTTCGGTGAAAAATGTTAAGAAGGTAGCCTCTGTAGCAGGAATCAAACGCACGTTCGCAACACTCCAAAGCTCCGACCCAAGTACTGCTGCAAAACAACGTGACACCGCACCTAAGTTTATCAAGACTTCTACAGGCAATAAAGCTATACCCACCCAATCGGCAACGCGTGCTATCCAAAACAAGACCCTTGAGCAAGACACAAGACCATGGACTGAGAAGTATGGTCCTCAAACCATTGAAGAAGTTGTTGTGCATAAGAAGAAAGTCTCAGATGTGCGAAGTTGGCTTGAAGCGGCGTTAGCAGGTCAAGCATTCAAGAAGTTGGTAGTACTCAAAGGACCGGCTGGCTCAGGAAAGACTGCTACAATACAATGTCTGGCGAAAGCACTAGGCTTTACAGTACTCGAGTGGAAAAGTCCTACAGGGTCAGACTTTAGCACCGGCGACTACCAATCAATTTCCATGCAGTTTGATGACTTTATAAACCGTGGAAGGGTCTTTGGAGGACTTGAGATCGCTGATGCATCCAGTGAGGTAGTTCATCCAGTCGAAGATGATACGTGCCAGGACTCGTCCCAAGCCATTCTGGTAGAAGACTTCCCACATACAATTCTACGATCAACTTCAGCACTACAGACTTTTCGGTCATCCTTGTTGCAGAGTTTGGCGGCCAGTGCAAGTCCGCACAGTATACCACGGCCAATAATCTTGATCATCTCGGAGTCTGCCACCATGGGCAATGCCAGCGCTACAGATGCAATGACGGCGCATCGTTTACTTGGTCCAGAAATCTTGCATCATCCAAATGTCAATGTCATCGAGTTCAACCATGTCGCTACAACTTTCGTGTCGAAAGCGCTCAAGCTAGTGCTGGAAAAACATCAGAAAGCCACCTCTTCCTCTCCATATCTTAGCGCCGAAGTAATTGCCAAAGTAGCTGAGATTGGTGATCTTCGAAACGCTACGTCCACGCTCGAGTACCTAGGACTTGGCAACAATAAAGTACGTTTAGGAGCAGCACCAAATACCAAAGCCCGCGCCACCAAGTCGAAGAGCAAAGTTGTCAAAAGTGCTGAGGAGCAGCAGCAGGAGTCTGCGGCACTTTCTTATGTCACTCTACGCGAAAGTACCCTGGGCTTGTTTCATGCTACGGGCAGGGTGCTCTATAACAAGCGCGCAGCAACACAAATGTTACCTGAAAGCTCCTCACCTCGAGCCACTCTAGCCGAACCCCTCCCACCTCACATGAACAATCTTGCTCGGAATATGCCCTTGGACTTTGACATTGCTACCCTCATGGATGAAGCAGGCACAGACGTCTCGACCTTTATCTCCACCTTGCATGAGAACTATCCCTTGTCCTGCTATAGCACGACTGAATCCGCAGATGCAACACTGGACGCGCTCAATGGATGCTTGGACGCTCTATGCGACGCCGATATCATTTTACCAACCATGGACATGAACAGCGCTGCAAATGAAGGTGTACGCCAGGAAGAGCTAGCATTCCATACGGCTGTGGGTGGTGTTATGCTCAACCTGCCATATCCGGTACACAGACGGCCACCACCAGGCAGGAGTAAAGCAGATGCCCACAGGATGTTCTATCCTACTGGTCTAAAGCTGTGGCGCAGAAAAGAAGAGCTTACTGGCCTCGTTGATGTTCTTGCTGCAAGAGCACAAGTAGGTACACTGGTCCGCGACACCGATTTGCCTACAAAATCAGGTCGCAGTATCAGTCAACCGGGCAGGATGATTCCCAGTGCACGCTTGGGCTCCTCTCAGCCCGTAGTTGAGTCTGGGAAAGCAATCGATCTCATTGGCCTTGGCAGCGGCCAATCTGCACGCTATGAAATGCTCGTTGAGCGCTTGCCGTATCTGTCGCATATACTCTCAAGTGCAAATCGAGCTTCTCCACTCCTTCGGCAGGTCGACCAGATCACTCGCTATACTGGTGTTGGTATCGTGCAAGATGACAATGAGGATGATGGTACCCCACAAATGCTGGGTAATACATTTCAAAAGCGTTCGACAGGGATCGGTATGGCCTTTTCACGGGGCAAAGGGAGTACAGATGACTTAGATGTGAAGGGCTTGGTGCTTAGCGATGATGATATTGAGGATGATTGATTGATACCAGGTAGTAATTTACGAATTAACGATGATATACCGCTTCGTGATTTATAATCATGCATTGGAGGGCAGACGTCATGTGTGTTTCTTTTCAGACACTCGATAAGCATTCTGACTTGTCTTTCTTGTTTCTTGTGTATAGATTTGCGTAGAACGATCCCGAGTGCTATTATACGGTTTCTTTCGACCTGCCCTCATGCCCACGAGATCACCCACTCAAAAATAAGCCATGGCGGACGTTCAACTATACCTCTACGAAGCGGACAGGAATCGAGCAGAAGCCACACGCCTAGCTGGAGAAACAGCGAAGAGTACGCAGTCGTCCTTCGACTACTCCGCAAGATTGATGTGGCTAATGCAGTGTTATAGAACTCGGAACCAAACAGCTAAAGCTGGTCGACCTGATCCAGTCACTTGGAGAATACTTGAACAATGAAGAGAGCGCATTAAGAGTCAAGAGTAGGATATAGTAAAGTATTTGAGGAGATCATAGCTGACAAGACGAAGCACTAGCATTTCTTGCTGAAGTATTGGCGGCATTACCAACAAAAGTCCTTTCCAGACAGCAGAGTATGTCAACATAAATAGAAGAAGCCTGTGTAGGTGCTGAAGCGCACCGCGGTGCCCGGATCTGGAACAATCTCTAACAAGACCACATCGCAGGAGATCTTCTTACCGACTTCGTCCTATCTCGAGTAGGAAATGGCACAGAAGGTCTGGGACATTGCGCCAGAGCGTTGTCTGCTCTGGAAAGACTTGGGCCACTTCCAGCAGAAAGAGTCGGTCAAATCATGGACACGTGAGTACACGCCTGGAAGGAAGACTCTCATGGAAATACTGAAGTCTGCTGGACAGGCTATTTCAGAACACTACCCCGTTAGTGCAAATAAAGTCTCAAAGCGAAAGACAGGCTGTACTGATACTGGTTGACACTCTCATGGCTAAGTATCGTCCTGGTAAGCTCGATTCTGCTTGTATGAAATCAGAGGACTTTTAATGCTGATATCTTGTCAGCACTACGTCAGATCCATGAAGCAGAAGAGGACTTTATGCCTCGACTTGTTGCATATTTCGATGGCGAGAAAGATCCGCGGAATCTGATGATTGTATTCTCCGTCTTACAAGTGGCCATGGTGGAGTGGGATATCTCTGCGGAAGCACAGAATCTGTTTGAGGCCGTTTTCAACTACTTTCCTATCACTTTTAGACCACCACCGGGTGATCCCTTCGGTATTACAGCGCAAGATTTGAAGGACAGACTACGAGACTGTATAGCATCTTCGGGTTATCTAGCGCCATATGCATTTCCAGCACTACTTGACAAGCTGGACTCGACCTCCATGAATACCAAGGTAATATTAATACGGCTGTAATTCGCAAGACACTTCCAACTCACACTCTATAGCGCGACTCATTGCAAACCATCACAGCATGTATCAACAGATATGGTTCAGACACAGTTCATTTATATTCGATAACATTGTGGGATGCGCTAAAGTTCGAGATCCTGAATGTGCAAGAGGAAGACCTTGCGGAAGAGGCACTACAGGCCTTACAAGCTATTGCAACACAGTTATCGTCATCAACACACCAAGGACCTCTACAAACCTACCTCAAACCTGTGATCAAAGAATGCAATGAACATCTTGAAGATACTCCAACCAAACAATCTGCAGCAGCCGGCAGAATCTTGGATGCTATCTCGAAAGCTTCTTTGGAAGCATCAGATATGCTTGGGAAAGGCTGCTTGCCACAACTTTTCGTATTGATGAAAACTTCAGATAACCTTCCAAGACGACGAGGGTTTATGGAGATCTTGAATCAGTTGCTGGAGTCATATCTATTGACGTATGGGCCATGGAGAAAAGCTGTGGCCAACGGCGATAACAGTACCGCTATCGCTCAGCCAATGCTACGCGCTACAGGTAACACATTCAGTGAGTTCAGAACAGAATCGATAACTGCCTTCACGAGCGCCTTGACTGGATCATCGAAGATTGAAGTCTCCTTCAGATTGCTTGCATTGGATGGACTTCGCAATCTCGTGATGATTAGAGGACTACTAGAAGATCTTGAAACCGCTAAAATCATCCGAGTGATCGACGAAATCGTGATACATGAGGAGCCGTATGGAAAAGATGAAGTCAAAGCAGCGGCTATGGACGCGCTCGTACAGATTGCGCATCAGAAGCCCCAGCTCGTCATCGATTCGTCCATACCAGAGTTCATGGCACAGCTACCTGACACTGATGAAGGCTCTGAAAAACCCTACGTACCAATATTGGAAGCGATTGCCAAACTCAGCGCAGAGTACCAAATGTTCAGGACGATCATGATACGCCTCAAGAACAAGCTTTATGCTGCTACACGGCAAGGTGCGTCGTCGAAATACATTGTTGCGATACTGTCTGCGATCCTGTACGCTTTCTCGAGCGGATCATCTGGACTGCCAGATCCAGCAATTTTTGGAACTTACTATACAGACCTTGTTCTGCCATTGTTGACCGACTTCGTAACACCTGAAGGACAGCTGGCCTCGACTTCCTCGGTCAGAGAGGATGCTGTATTGATACTCATTGGTCGAATTTGCAATACTATCATGCGGTCACAAGTTTGGATATCACAAACAGAGATCTGCCGGAATACATATTCTCTCTTTCGACAGAACGACATGCAACAACTGCCGCCATTCAGTGCGCAACATCCTCATACAATGATCATCTCAACGCATCTCTTGGCATCTTTACATAAAGAGGCTACACCATATACAGACATGTCAGAACTGTTATCTGCTTTAATAGACTTTGCAAGCTCATCGTCTGCAGACCCAGCAGTTACAGCAACAACAGTCTCGCAGATTTCGCTCATTGTCAACAAATACATGAAGCCTGCAGCTACAAAATCCACGATACAGCCGCTGTTCTCTGGTTCAAGCTCTCTCCTTTCCCAAGACAAACTCAATCCGATATCACTTCGCATCTCTTACGCCATATTGAACGCGCTCGTCTTGAAAACTGATCCTCTACTGCCTACTCTGCTTCCACGATTCTTCGACCTGTTCTCGAGCCCTGCTTACGGCACTCAGGCAGCAAAGGCTTTCAGTGCTTTGCTGGCATCAGACGATCTTCTCACTAAAGCCAATCACTGCACGATATACGCGCTGCACAAGCAACGGCTTTTCGTCCTCTCTGTATCTACCTTAGCAGCGACTTACAAGGACTCCACGACAAGTCAAGAAGGGAAAGACAACATTCTTATCGCGCTGAGTGGCCTGCTCTACTGGATACCGTATGACCTTTTGAAGGCAGAGTTACCGACACTCATTCCACTGCTGCTTCAAAGTCTACGCCTGGATGATGCAGACGTGAAAGCACGCACCATCACGATATTTGAGAAGATTGTTCTAGAAGACCCCAAACTAGTGGAAGAGCATGTCACTAGTATGATCAACAGATTGCTTGATATCGCTGTGATGGCGTCAGAGAACAAAGATGTAAAAGGTGGTTCTGCAAAGGTTACAAGTCATACTCCACCAAAGGCTCGTGCGGGGGCTCTTGCCTGCTTGACGGCATTCGTGACTAGTTTCAGGACGGAGCTACTCTTACCACAGAAGCATCTTGTGAACAGGAGATTAATGCCTGCTTTGGATGATCCAAAGAGAGCGGTCAGAGTAGAGGCTGTCAGATGTCGGAAGGCTTGGAGCGGTTTGGGTGGTACCAGTAATGATGATGAGTGAGTGGAACAGGATTGATATTGTGTTAGAACAGTATCACAAGAATATACAAAAGAGAGCTATATGAAAGAGCCTCTCTTCATCATGTGGGTTAGAAAGTGGGCCCCTCTTGGCAGAAGCAGTGTCCTGCAGGTAGTATGTTGATGAAGTTGCGTGTAGATAGGTGATGCTATGTAGACGACACAGTATTTCGTGAACGACATTTGATTTCGCAGTGGGCGATGCCCCTACCCTCCCTTCCATAATGAGCCCCAAAATACATGAAACACCCCGCATCTGTTTCAGAAACAAACGGTCACGCTCGCTGTCTGTTTACACCCAGCCTCTTGATTTTGCGTTTGCTCCTCCCCGCCATCTCGTTGCTATGCTGAATACACCATGTATGTTATGCTTCTCAACGCAGTCCTTCTCCATTATCTGCATACACTCACACAATGACAAGTCAGCCAGCAGAGATGGGTTCCCGCGCTGGCAACGTGCGAATCATTCGTGTGAGGACGCTCTCAATTAACACCAGAAACTTTGCTGACACTTTGCTGACACATTTAAGGATATTACTCATGTGCAGAAAGGCTCTGATCTTTGTGAGACTCCATCACCCTCAGGAGTGATGACTTGTACTAATGTCTTTTCAAGCTCTCGCTGTCGCCTTCCAAGATTCGGACATGAGAAATTGCCGCGCTTTCATTATCGGGCCTACTTCGACGCCATATCAGTATGGCTTCTTCGAGGTCAGTTTGGTCGATGTATTGATGGAATCTAGGAACTAATACTGGCGATAGTTCACAGTCAAGTTTGGACCAGGTAAGTGGTGTGAGCCGTGCTATAACAGGAACAGAAGAAGAACACTCTGACAGTTTCATAGAATATCCTGTGGCACCTCCCACTGTCAGCGCCATCACGACCGACCGTGGCCGCACTCGATTCAATCCGAACATCTACGCCGAGGGCAAGGTATGCCAAACACACACAGTATCTAATCAATAACCTGCTAAATTCCATCATCGAAAAAGGTGTGTCTATCAACCCTAGGAACATGGCGAGGAGATCAAGGTGAAGGCTGGTCACCAGCGCATTCCCTCGAGTCTGTCCTCGTGTCCATCCAAAGTCTTATGTCGGCCAACCCCTACGTCAATGAGCCAGGCTTCGAAAACAGCGATGAGAGCGACTCAAGTCAAGCCAGCAACGCTGCTGACCCATACGGAAGAGCGTACAACGCTACCCAAGCCAGAGCATACATCGCAAAGATACACCACGAGACCATCCGCATATCAGTACTTCAACGTGTGGAAAAGTACTTCGGCATTCAGCAATGCCAAATTGGTATTGTTGAACCTATTACAAAAGCTCCCGATAAAACAGCGAAAGTTTCAAAGACCTTGATGACAACATCGTACAAGCCTGAGGACGACACCTGGGAGCCCTTTGAAGATCTCTGCAAGAGACGCACACTCTGGTATTATTCTTCATATCATCAGAGCATCGAGGACTCCATCAAGAAGCATGGCGATCTAGTTAAGGATGGTAAGGAGTTCCCCACAATGCCTTTTGAGCACGGAGGTAACATCATGAATGGTACATTTGACTATACCAATCTGAAGAAAAGACTGGTCAAAGTAAAAGAATTGCTGGATGCCGAGACGCAGCGATGGATTGAAGAAGGTGCCGAGGCTGTGCGGAAAGAGAGTCCTACCGCCTTGAGCATGCAGAATGAAGTTGCTGCAATGCCACAATACTTTCGAGAACGAGACACAACGTTGGACTTCGAACTCGTCGATGGAAATCCATACCACTGGAAGGTTATCATCTTCGGAAAGCCGATGACGAATCTGGACGAGGGTATCTTCGAAATGCGAGTAGTCTTCTCGCCTCGATTCCCTGAAGAACAACCACGAGTCGCCATCAAGACACCCATATTCCACCATAGAGTATCTCCTGATGGAGTACTCTGCTACACTCCCAAAAAGCCAGAGAACATCAAGTCACATATTGAGGCAGCAGTTGAAGCAGTAATTGGCAACACAGCCTGTCCGGATTCCTGGACTGTGGTGAATCCAGAAGCGTCTGAGCTGCTCTGGGGCAATGAGGAACAGAAGAAGCAGTACAACAGAAGATTGAGACGCTCCGCTCAGCAGAGCTCAGAGTACGAGTTTGCATCTCCTGCTTTCCTTCGCTGCTAATGTCGTTACAGGAATTGATTCAAGATAGAATCACATAATGAAGGCATGATCAGGAGTTTACGGCAGGAGGAACATGCATGAGATACCCAGGAGAAGGATTCGATTCATTTGCACAATACGCATCGTGCTCCAAAAGTATAGACAGTAATGTAGAGCAGTAAGAATAAGGCTATGCAAGTGAAAACTGAAAATCATCGACGTGAGTTGTGATGATAGGACTCCTTCGGTGTCAAAGTCGTACTATGGTCGATGCACACTTGTATACATAGTGTGACAGGTTAGTGAGCAAGACATCTCGCACGTCATCGTGGAATGTGTTTCACAATACGCGTCTGCATGCATTCCCAATGCCAAGACCTCAAGAATGTGTATGCTTTGTTTGGCATACACAACATCCAAAACACATCATGACTGCCAATTGTCCTACCGAGTAAGAGAGATCGCTATCTGTATGCGGTGAACGACAACGACAAACTACGATATCAACTTGTCCCAACTAACTTTAGGTTTGCGCTTTGAAACATACTAACCTCTAGCTACAACGATTCAACATGACACCTCTCTACATTCTCTCCCTTCTCGTCATATGTGCAGAGGCAGCATGGCCTGCAGCGGCCGCAAAACATCTAGCGGTCCATCATCATCAACGACAACAGCGCGGCGCACCTGTTCCAGTGCCAGTAACAACAAGCACCTCCATCACAACATACACAGTGATCACGCCGTCACCCTCAGCAAGTCCTGTTACAGTCACCTCGCTCAGCCAGGAGGTCACATCCTACATCCCACAGATAACAATATGCGCCCTTCCCTCACCTTCCAGCTCGACTTTTTCGAAATGGATGAACAGCAGTAATGCGCTAGCCCTTGTGCCCAGGACAGCAAGTCCGAGTCTGGAATGTACGACACAGTATAGCTCCACAGTGTTGACCGTGTGTGCAACGACTTTGCAGGGCTTGGGCTCGACTGTGGCTGTTACAGAGTGTGATCAGCAAGTCACGTTTTCGAGCCAGTATGGTTACTCGCTTGCACCAGCCAGCACCGTCACAACGAGTACGATGACCGTGATTGCAGACAGCACAACTACTGTCGAGACGACTATCACTTCGCCGCCTTCCATTGCTACAATCACGGTAAGCATAGTTGGACTTTTCATTTTCAGAACACAGCTTCCACCCAACTCACAGTGTCTTTAGATACTGACAAGACATCAGTCCTACTACATCGCCCCCTGGCAAGCCCTAACAACACCCCTCCCCATCCTCAACATCACCGAACGCATCTGCAACACTGCCACACACAACGCCACTGACGCCCTTTCTCTCACCACCACACCATCCCCCTCCCTCCATTGCATCGACATCTACGAAGCCTGGTCTACCACTACTACAACCAGCACAAGCTCCTTCACATCCACAATCGACATCAGCACTAGCCTCCCTACTGGTCAGAAGATGGTCATTGTTGGCACAATCACATCGAGTATGAAAGAGGAGGAGACGGAGTTCCAGTTGAAGACGGAGTTGGTTTTGCCGACGAATGAGGAGAAGGAGACTGTCAGTGTTAGTACGATGAAGGCTGTGTCGAGCACTAGTACGATGAGTGTTTGGCCGGCGTTGGCGACGGTGGATGGGAATGAGAAGGCGAGGGTTGGTGAGAGGTGAGTTGAGTTCTGAGGATCTGGAATTAGTTCTCAAGCTGACATGTTTGTTTTTAGTACAAGCACGAGTACGACGACGCTTCTTTCGACTAGTTATGTCACGAGGACGATCACCTTGACGACGACGATACCTCCCACCAAGCCAACATCGGCAGTTTCGTAGCCTTGGGGGTGAATGCTGCAGCAGGGAGTGTTCTTTCAGGAGATTCGGGGTGTTTTGAGAATTATTGCTTGTTCCATTCATGTTCGACACGGCGCACAGATCGTGGCTTGTTGATCTTCTTCTTTTTCTTTCTCATCAGTAGCAATTCTTCGCATTAGCGTGTATTCAAATCACTTATGTTGTTGAATTTGGCGTCAGTATTACTGTGATTATTGTAGCCTTGCTATGATTGAACATTGTGATTTAGTCAAATGTGAGATGTGAAGGCTGCTGTAACAATTCTCAGTCAACGAAGGACTTCGTGTTTGTAAGACTTCTCAAAGGTGTTTTAGCATATTCTGGCTGGGGTGCCCAGTTCTTGATGAGTGCATGGAAGTCGCGCGTAGGATTGAAAAGATAGCGAGAAACACATAAAGACAGACCAGCGCTGATGAAAGAAAGCGAAACTGAAGGAGTGATAATATTATCGTAGGAAGGGCGTATCTCCAGTTTGCAAACATGGTGGTTCGTCCATTTCTTCGTGTCGAGGATAGTCGGTATTGTAGCTCTGGCGTCTATCGTCCTTCTCCTTAGTATGCCCTCGTTGTCGGCAATAAGGATAGTCCGCTTTTCTGTTGTCGTACTGCAGTAAATGTCCAGCTCGCTTGAATGCAGATCGACACTTTTAGGATAGTAGACTCTTCTCGTTGGGCTGCCGGAGACCTATCCATTGTCGTGAAGGGCTGATAGGAGACCGTCGAATGTGACGTCGAATGTAACCTGCGTGAATGTATGGAGTGCGGCTATCATCCTAACAAGAGACCCGAAGTGATGCGACACATTCGCGACTGCAAAGTGTGACTTGCTCGGAATATCATCATCGTCAATGGCAAGTCGCAGAATCTACAACAATTAGCACTAATTACGAGAAGAAGCTGAGGCCAGGCTTCGGAACCCAGGACGAGTCGTGCTCCTCGCGAATGGCATATTTACACGCTCATTCATCCATCAACACTAGCGATTGCACCAGTTTCTACGTTGGCGATTCCCACGCGAAATATGTACCATAACATCTCTGTGAAGAGTGCCCTCAATTGCTGTAAAAGATTAGTTTCAAATAGAATTAGTTATATCCTGGAAGGATTACCAGAGAAGTACAGATCATGAGCAAGATGACACATTCGAGATGAGCGTTGGTGGAGTGCCCTTGTACCTGTTCAAAGCATGAAGATCCTGGATGGAGATTTCTTCTTTCCTGTCGGCGGCAATCAAAGAACTCTCAGGCTGCGGACGCTGAACGTCACAATTAATGTTTGCATGTTGGTCGACGAGAACAACAACTGCAGGCACACGAGTGACGGCGGGTTGGTTGGATGCTTGTAGTCGTTGTAGCAGACCAGATCGAGCAGGAAAGGCAGGCCAGCATCAGCGTTTTTCTGCTGTACGTGTACACAACCAAGTACAGTACAGTATCTTCGACTAGCACCGCATCAAACTTCTGCGTGTCTCGTTGTCGGCCCATCTGTTTCTATCATCTGGTGACTGACTTACCTGATACTGCCGCTTAAGCCTTGCCATTCTCCCGGTCGACTAACTGACTGCTCACCTCAACATGCCTTGTTGGCAATCAAGGAAGCTTTCTTCAGCACTAGCCGGGGTTATGGGATAAGACAAGCTCGATGATATTGGCGCTCACGCTCACTGGGACTCGATGATTCTCAGACCACAACATCCACACCCAAAAGTTTGCAAATAGATCATCGAAGAGCTATCAACGCAAGGGATTAGTAGAAACGTCAACGTTATAGTGACGAGAAGAACTGCAATAGTCAGAATAGCGAGTAAACGACACAACATCCAATTCATCAATCCACCATTCTCGCACCCACCTATCTACTTCATGAAGCTTTCTTCCCACTCTTCGTCTCTCTCTCCCTCTTCACCCTCTCAACTTCCCTCCCTACATCTCCCTCAACCCTCTTCCTCAGCTCCGGCCTATATCCCAACCAAAACAGCACTTCCAACCATACGAAAAACGGTGCTAAAAACACCGCTTGCACCAGATTATCCAGCAACGCTGGTGCGCGCTTCTCGAAGGCGCCATGGCCGACGAATTGTGCGAGCCAGGAAATGATGTGGATCGCAAAGGCGATTGTGTTTGTTGAGTAGGAGGTTGATGTTGTTGGTAGTGAGAGGGGAGAAGAGGGTATAAGCGAGGAGGCATTGTGTGTTAGAGTGTGTGCCCACGAGGTGAAGAGAAGGAGAAGAGGTGTCAGTGGTAGTGCGGCCCAGGGGTCGAGGGCGTAGAAGAAGGAAAGCCAGGCGAATGTGGAGATGGTGCCGAGGGTCGGTGGCAGTGATGTGGGAAAGTATGCTGTGAGAGAATGAGGGAGAGGGAGGGTAATGTTCGTGCCCTGTTGGTTTTGTTGTTAGGGAGAGGATATGAGAGGCCGGAGCAGGGCAGGGAAGCAGGTAACAGGAGAGACGAACAAGCACGAAATAGGTTAGCAGTATGAGGGGCACGCAAATGAGGTGGATTGCTTTATTGACCTGGTAGGTGCGAGAGTCAGCTCTGCGGGAGGTCGGTCGAGTCTCAGATTAAATGACGCACTGGATTATGATGATAAGAGCCATACTGGATCAGAAAGGTTAGAAGATGCATCTCACAAGAGCTCGATAGCTAGCCATAAGTCACTCACGAACAAGAGCTGCTTCTCCAGATTGAGTGCCATGATGGATCACTGCTGTTTTGCAGACAGATATTGAGAGGAAGAGAATGGGAGCGCAGGGTAGCCTGGAAGCAATACTAAAGCAGAATTCGTTAAATTTTCACAGATCTTGCATGCTGAGCTAACACACGACCAAGTGAGGCAAAGTAGCCTGGGCTTGGCGTTTCCGAAAACGGATTGAGCATTGACCACCTGCACATGAAACATGAGGGACGCGATGAATGTTTCACGACATTTGTTTTGTTCTCATTCTCGACATTTGCGCGCTGGCTGTCGCCACCTATAATCCGTCGTCACTTCGAAGCCTACGTCAAGCAGGTCAGAGCGAGGTGTGCGTGACTAGCTTTGACATCTAGGCGCCGTGGTGAAGAGCTGAAGAGCAAGGAAGAAAAAAGGAGGACACATTTTTGGACAGGTTGTTGGCAAGATCGAGAGGAGTTTCGAAGAGTTTCGAAGAGTTGCCTTGCGCACGTACAAGCGTCCAGTAGGCGCAGCGACAACAGTTCCGGCTCTAGAATAGGACGCGCGATTCACTTCGTTAGCGCTCGATCTCAGTCACTACGTCGTCAAATCATTAGGCAAAATCTTCACTACAACTCGTAGACCTCAAAACGTATCAATTACCCTCCTCTTTCAACGCCCATTATGTTCTTCCTCCACGAGATGGAACGCACCATTCAGCTGCACCCTTCCTTCTTCGGCCCGCGCATCCACGACTATTTGACTAAGCGATTAATGTCTGATGTCGAAGGCACAAATACCGGCAACTTCTACATTGTTTGCGTTATGGACACATACGACATCTCTGAAGGAAGAGTCGTGCCAGGAAGTGGGTTTGCCGAGTATACTGTGCACTATCGTGCGGTTGTATGGAGGCCGTTTAAGGGAGAAACTGTGCGTGCAAAAGACATGGAATGGGCCAAAGTCTAGGCTAACGGGGTATCATAGCTTGATGGTATTGTCAGCTCAGTGGTCAACAACGGATTCTTTGTGGATGTTGGACCTTTGACAGTATTTGTGTCGGTTCAGGTAAGATTGTGCTGCAAGATAGCTTGAATTGATCGGTTGTGCTCAACCTGGACTCTCAGATGATCCCCTCGGATATCAAGTTCGATGGCAATGCAACGCCGCCACAATTTACAGACAATGCAGATCAGGTTATTGAGAAGGGCACGCAAATAAGAGTCAAGATTAAGGGTATCAGAGGTGAAGTTGGGCAGATGTATGCCATCGCGACAATTAAGGAGGTGAGTTTGTTCATGATGTGTTTGTGAAAGTCTGGAGCTGACATGATCTTGGCAGGATTATTTAGGGTATGAAGAGTCACTACTCACACAATAGCTTGTATACTGACATCGCTTTAGACCTCTTGGCTAAGCTACGCCCACTATACGAGACATTTTCTGTCGTCTTGGAAGTGGCGGGCGAGATGGCTGTAAGCAACCAGCAAGCTACCAATATGCGTGTCGTCGCGACAGCGCCATTGATGGAGACACCATTGTGTGGTGAACCTCAGCGTTTCCTAGTCGACTCTGGCGCATGAGTGGAAAAGCATGGCAACAAAGCCCGCTAATCCTCAAGGTGAATACCAATCCAATAGATGTCTGAGTTGTGTGGCTGAGATAAGAGCCCAAAAATATATGAAATAGGTAAGATATTTCTCAGAGGTCACAGTATTGACCTGGAATAAGAAGAGTTTCTTGGTTGATCTATCTGTGCTATCTTGAGAATATGGGTTGCTCATTTCAACTACGCTACAAGCATGAAACACACCGAAACAATGCTTGAGCATCTGCATCCTTCAGCAGCCTTTAATTGAGCGGCCCTGTACCTCAAGCGATCCACGTGACCAAGTGCGTTTGTGTTTCTCTTCCAGTCCGCTCCTTCCTCGTTTTCACTACGTTGGACATGTGACCAGACAACGTCGTTTTCTTGTGTTCTGGTTTCCTCATTCCTTCATCTTTCCATCTTGCATTTGCGTATCACACCATCACAATTTGCATCGCATATCTATCAGCTACGCATCGCTTTCAACGCGTACACAACAGCTCTGCTCATATACTCCCTTCGGCGCGGACAAATCTTGCATAAGTCGTGGAGTGGTCCTCCAGCAGTTTCCACACCGATCGACCATGGATCAATCATCCGAAGAAGCTGTGGCGGCGAAGGAGCAAGAAGTTATGCGGCTCAGGTGTGAGGTGAACGCACTAAAGCAAGAACTACAAGCCGCCGCACGACACTCCAAGACATGTGTACAATTGTTACATATGGCGATGAAGCATGACGGCTCGGAGGCTGTTGCAAGCAACTTATGGTATTCCGACGAGGATGTGAGGAGAATCCGAGCGCAGGAAATAGAATCGCTGGACAGTCTCAAGCAAGAGCACGAAGACTTCCGTGCGACTATTGCTCGACAGAAGAACGAGATTGAACACCTCCAAGACGACCGCACAGCCTTGACAGAGATCAGATCTACCGTCTGCGGCAATCTTGATCGCCACACGCAACAGAGGCTCGAGATTCACAATCCGAGATGGAATCAGCCACTCGATTTACTTACATGCATCCTGGCCAGAGGTGCAAGCTTGGAAGCGTGGTGCGCTGTCTTCTCTGCTATCAAAGAGGTGAACGCGCAAGGAGAGGAAAAAGAGCTGTATCCTAGGGCTAGCGGCACCACCGACAGGGAATATTTCAAGGCGTGTCTCGAGGTAATGCAGTCTCCCTTTGGCAGGCTACACTACCTCGAAGATGTGGCATGATGAGTTGTATGACCGAAATTGCTTGGAATGACGACACACGTATCTTTTACGCGATGGAGAAATATCATTTTCATTCACAACCGTTACCCATAGACCTACGATACCCTTCCAAAACCTGCTGTATTTGATCAAGTGAACCAAAAGAAGATGACTTCTGAAACATCGCGTACCTTCCCTCCTTGGCCCGGAGAGTTTTCCGGAGCTCAGGGGCCATAGCTCCTGAACGTGTCAACATTCATTGTAAACTCTCTCCTGCCTTCTTTCTTATCCACCCTTTTCGTTGTTGCTCGCAGCTGGTCTGGTCGCTCCTCCTTCCTTCCTCGACCATCACCATGTCTACAGCATCACCTGCGATCAAGCAGCAGAAGCAAAACAAGAAGAAGAATGCTGTCCCTGAAGCCCAGGCCAATGGCTCTGCAACTGGTCATGACAGTACAGACATCCTAAACATCTTGCAAGCGCAGACCAAAATGGCCGCTAAGTCCCAGTGGGACTATAAGCTGGCACTTGCTGTTGTTACAGTGCTTGCGCTGGTCACACGCTTCTACCACATCTCATACCCAGATGAGGTTGTCTTCGATGAAGTCCATTTTGGAAAAGTACATATTAGGTTCGTCACTCAGGTCGTGTAAGCTAGCTAACAACTTCCTTAGTTCGCCTCATACTACCTTCAACGGACATACTTCTTCGACGTGCATCCTCCTTTTGGCAAGCTGCTGTTTGCCTTTGCTGGCTGGTTCGTGGGCTACGATGGCTCATTTCTCTTCGAGAACATTGGCGACTCCTACATCACGAACAAGGTTCCTTATATCGCATATCGCACTGTCCCAGCTCTGCTAGGTTCTCTTACGGTGTCCACAGTCTTCCTGATCATGCAAGAATCTGGCTACTCTCTTCCAGCTTGTATCCTGGCAGCTGGGCTGGTGCTTTTCGACAATGCCCACGTTGCTCAGACCAGACTCATTCTCCTCGATGCGACACTGGTATTTGCCATGGCTCTGAGTGTCTACTGCTACGTCAGGTTCTACAAGCATAGGCACGTCGCGTTCAGCCGCAAGTGGTGGAAGTGGCTACTCTTGACCGGAGTCTCTCTCAGCTGTGTCATCTCCACTAAGTACGTCGGAGCCTTCACCTTCTTCTCCATTGGGGTCCCAGTCATGTTCGACCTTTGGGATCTCCTTGACGTCAATCGCAAGCAGGGTGCACTCGCGCTTCCTGATTTTGGACGACACCTTGGTGCTCGTGTTCTAGGTCTTATTGTCTTTCCTTACATCATCTACCTCTTCTGGTTCCAGGTACATTTCGCTATCTTGACGCGGTCCGGCCCGGGTGACGAGTTCATGAGCCCAGCATTCCAGGAAACGCTCGGCGACAATATTATGACTGCACAATCTGTCGGCGTCAACTACTACGATGCCCTCACTCTACGACACAAGGAGACCAAGGTCTATCTACATAGTCACACTGAAAGATACCCTCTGCGCTACGACGATGGGCGTGTCTCTAGTCAAGGACAGCAGGTTACTGGCTACCCTCACAACGACACCAACAATCAGTGGCAGATTCAACCCATCAACCCCGCAGAAATTGGCAAAGCCAATGTCGTCAAGAACGGCGATGTCGTTAAGCTCCGTCATCTTGTCACAGATACCTTTCTTTTATCCCACGATGTCGCATCGCCATACCACCCTACAAACCAGGAATTCACCACCATTTCTGTGGAAGAGGCAAATGGCCCTCGCTGGAACGATACCCTTTTCGAGATTCGCGTTGACAAAGTTGCCAATGGCGTTCCTATTCGAACAAAGGCGTCGCAATTCAAGCTCCTCCATTACCCATCAAGAGTAGCCATGTGGACTCACACCACGCCTCTACCAGAATGGGCGTTCAAGCAAGCCGAGATCAACGGCAACAAGAACATTGCAGCAAGTAGCAACATCTGGTACTTCGAAGACATTCCCAGCTTGCCTGCAGGAGATGCGCGCTTCCATCAAGAACCTCGTCAGATCAAGACATTGTCTTTCTTCAAGAAATACTTTGAGCTGCAAGGCTTGATGTTCCACCACAACAACGCTTTGACCAGTTCTCACCCTTACGCAAGCCACCCTATCTCGTGGCCATTCCTCCTCCGCGGCGTTAGTTTCTGGACTAAAAACGACACGAGAGAGCAGATCTACTTCATCGGCAACCCAGTCGGCTGGTGGCTCGTGGGCTCTCTCCTCGCTGTCTTTGCCGGCATCGTAGGCGCAGACCAACTTTCTCTTCGCCGTGGTGTCGACGTTCTCGATAGACGTGAGTTGCTCATTCAATTTACAACCTCTTCAAGAAGCTACAAGAAGCTAAACTAACCACAATCTGCCACAGGCACCCGCTCCCGCCTCTACAACTCCACTGGCTTCTTCTTCCTCACCTGGGCAGCCCACTATATTCCCTTCTACATAATGGGCCGTCAGCTATTCCTCCACCATTACCTCCCCGCGCACCTCGCCTCCTCCCTCGTCGCCGGCGCCCTCCTCGAATTCATCTGCAACGTCGAGCCCGACATCGACGGCGCCGCGCTTTCCGACGCGCTAAACACAAAATCCAGCGTTTCCCTCACCACAGACGGCGCAAGCAAGACCAACACAGCCAAGACAGAGACGAACAATAAGAAGACGCCGATCAGTGAACGAGTGGCGGGACAAGGGCAGGGAGGTATGTATTTGAGTTGGGCGGTTATGGCTGGGATTATGGCGGTCGTGGTTGCGGGATATGTGTACTACGCACCGTTGACTTATGGGGATCGTGGGTTGACTGTGGAGGAGGTGCAGAGTAGGAAGTGGCCTATGAGCTATGATTTGCATTTTGCTAAGTAATGGAGGTGAGAAGAGGTAGTGAGGGAGCAGAAAAGTAGGGATTAGTTGATTTGACTCGAGCCATGTGGAAAGTCAATGATTGACTGGAAATCACGATGCATGTAGTTTTAGATGAGACTAAGATTATGTGCAGCTGATCTGAGATGTATGAATACAATAAAGCGATTCAAAATAAATATAAAAGCTTCTCATGAATGCCTGGTCGTGCTTCAGGCTTTTCTGCAGGGGTTGGCGATAAGAACACCTCAACATTACACAAATGTAAAACATTAGAGCGGAATCTTCTCATTATTTATGCCAAACGATACTAAACATGCTATTTATATATATTTTTCTGAATCGAAAAACTTTCATGGCCATGCGGCATATCGTTGCCTCTCCTGCACCACGAGGCGTGCATGGTTAGCACTGCATCATGCAAATGCAAAGACCATGCAAGGTCAAGCAATGGAACGCTAATCGGCTCGAAACGAAATTGAGGCACTTCTCAAGCACCTACACTAACGAATTGTCCAACACCAGGAATGCCATCGACTAGGACATAGACGATATAAGGTCCTGGTGGCGCGACGTTTCCGTTTGGTGGCATCGTCACTGTCAAGGTTTGTGCTGTTGCACCTGCCTGCCATCCAGTCGTGTCAAGGACGATCATCCTTTGGCCCATATGCAGGTTGTGCGTGATGAAGCCGTTGTAGTGCAGAACGACACTAACGCTTTGTCCGCCAGCCGGACTGTCAAAAGATAGACCGAATGTGCTGCCATCCGAGGCGAGTTGTGTGCTCGATAGTGTCATACCAGCAGGTCGACGGTTGGCGTTGTTGCCGGAAAGGTAAGGTGGCGTATAGATTTCGACGCGGAACTCAGTCACATACCTATTCAATTCATCAGTCAAGAGAATTTAATGAGGACGTTATAACAACTTACGGATCGGTTGCAGTTGGCTCCAGGATGGGTTGTTCCACAGGATTGGATCCAGCTACCATGATGGTACCATCGAGTAGAAGGAATGCCACGGAGTGATAGAGACGAGGGATTGTAGACGATGTGCCTTGCGTGAACCGCTCACCAAGAGGCTGAGTAGGATCGTAGATGAGCGCGTCCAAGGTCGGATCAGCACCAAGGCCGAATCCTTGAGCACCTTGCGAGCAGCCATTGAGCCATACCACAGTGCCATCCGGCAGAAGAGTACCTTCGACCATTGTGCGAGCTTCAGGCATGGCGTCAAGCTCCCAGGTAGGATTGTCTGATAGTGGTTGGATTCTTCCGCAAGAAGCATCGGTGGGTGATGTGATATCTTGATATGCTCCACCTCCACAGATGACGATTTCAGGTTCGTAGTTATTGCTGCTTGACAATGGCAACATGACTGAGCCCCCGGTGTTTGGATATGTACGATACATTCCGGCAAGATCTGGAAGAGTCTTGATTGTGGCACCTGTAGCTACATTGACGAGCTCAGCGGACTTGGACACAAAGACGAAGAGCGAGCCGTCTCTCAGAAGATGCATGAAGGGATACCTGGCAAAGTGTCAAAGTCAGCTACCTCGACGTCCACCTCATCTACTCAAGTGACCTCAAGAAGTCCACTTACATGTAGTATGGCTGGTTCTTGACGAGGATGTCCATGTTGATAGATTGTCCGGTCGAGACGCCTTGAGCGTTAAGTATCTCATATGTTGGGTTGTTGTTAGTCGCGACTGCAGGATCGAGGCCTAGCAAAAGATGTTAAGAGAGCTTCAATCTGCATTTGCATTGACCAAAGAACTAACCATTGAGACTCCCAGACGCAACAAAGATTGTGCCATCTGACATTATCTGTGCAGACGCATACCAACGAGCAGTGCTGAGCAGCTTACCAGGCTCACTCCAGCTTTGGCCATTCAAGCTTGGATCAGTTGATGATCTAGTAAGGTATCTGATAGCTTGGAAACCGTCTCCGACTGTCGGGTCAATGAAGTCGAGAGGGGCATTGCCACCAACATTGACAAGAGTTCCGTCGGCAAGGAAAATGCCACCAGAGCAGAATGCGTTGGTCTTGTATGACAAGGGAACAGCTTGGTTTGTCGCGGGGTCATACTCGGCTGAGTACGCATAGTAGCCGTCGGGCAACACCAGCTGAGTGTAGTTTTCGACCTTGTCAAGGAATATGGCGCGGCCATTCTGCATCAAGGCAGCGTGCATGACAGGCACGCCTGACTGGCCAACTATGTTGAATGAGCCTGGCTTTGGACTTGCCGGAGCTTTGATAGGACCTGGCGCGACAGGCGCAAGACCATCAAGACAGGGACCTGACTGACAGCCATCACCGCAGTGAGCAGTACTGTAGAGTTCAAGTTAGGTGTGCTGACCCAGGCCTTTAGGCATTTGCTGCTCGAGAACTTACGTATTACCACACCATCCATACATCGAGCAGCAGCTTCCTTTCGGCCAGTCACCGCAGATTGTACGACCATAAGTTGCTCCGCATGTTCCGTCAAGAGTAATTGTGCCCGTAGCTGCTGGCACTGTGGCTGCCACCGAAGATGTTTGCTGACCAAGAACAGGCTCTCCACCTGAGCTAGAGGTGGCCTGGTGTATGACGTTGATTGTTGCGATACTGATAGCTGTGGTGGTGATTGATGGCGTAGGGCTGGCAGCGATGCTTGACGAGCAGCCAGAGACACATCCCTCACCACAATGCGCATCTGTGTTACCGCTGCACTGTGTTAGCGAGTGATCTTCTTATCGCTTCAGCGCATCGACACATACCACCATCCGTACTGAGAGCAGCATGTACCAGTGTAAACAGCACTTTTGGGATCGCAAAGAAGGTTGTTGTTCATGGGACCACAGCGGCCATCAGGTGAGTAAGCTCGTCTCTCGATCGCATGAAGGTGAGTTGGTGCGTGGCAGCTACGATGTGGTCAGTCTTCTGTAAAAGAGCGTTTCGTAAATCTTTCATCACGTACGTGCCGTCTACTTCACAGAGCTGGCCCTGGAGACAGCCATTCCATCCGGCCAGAAGAGGATCGCATGTAGGCTGAACCCAATGAAAGTGAATGTTTGCACATGAGATGGTGATCAAACATAAAAAGCAAACGATGGTTGCAAATGACAGAGACCTCATCGTGTGAGCCTTGCCGTTGACACGATCCCAGGATGACGCAGAGTTTGTTGGGAGGAAGGGAGCGAGTGAGTATCCTAGGACTCTTTAGGGCAAGCGAATGACTGTAGGTGGAGTGAGTTGAGGTCGAGACGAAGTCTAACACGACAGGGTCTGTAGAACGGATGGGTGTGACGCGTCGTGCGATGAGAGAAACTGAAAAATGGCTCTTCCATGATGCTTGGCATTTGCTAAATGAGGAAGTGACGTTCTGATACAATTCTGAAACATAACAAACTTGGTAAATGCACAACACTCATCGAAACATCATCTGATGTCAGCAAAGTTACTAACATGGTTGCGTGAAAAACTGGCTGATGCTTGCCACCCACGCTGGAGTCGAACCCGGTGACACCTATATGTCACTTTACTCTATGAAGACGTCGACAGCGACTTTGACCAAATTCCGGCTGAGCTCGACGAGATCAAAACTTTTAGGGCTTTGTCGCGTGCTGAGCATACACTAGATCGACGTGATTCGAGAAAGAGGAAGCGCATAGAGATACTTCAGGGCGCGAATGATATAGGCCGTGCCGATATTGTACAGGTGGAAGTGATGTGGAGGAGATCACGGTCTAGAGACAGATGACTCCTTGAGATTCGAACTAAGTGCAACTATAGACTGACAGATATCGACCGAATACAAAGTAGCCACATCCACACTTAACGAACCTCACGGCTTGGGACAGCCTCGACGTAGCTGACAGGGTTCTTACCATCGCCCAAGCTAGTTTGACGCTCTATCTCATAGCCATCGGTATGAAGCTGCTTCTCGACAGCATTGACTGATTCATCTGCAAGCGCCTTGTCCTCAAACAAGAAAGCCAATTCCTCGAGAGTACGACCGTGAGTTTCCTGTTAATATTAATGTTAATACAATCATTACTATTAAATCATCTATATTGTTTGCATGACCACTTACGGGGTAGAACAGCCAAACAAACAAGAATTCAAAAGCGATCCAGGCGCAGTAGATGGCCAAATACTTCCAGTTGATAGCAGTAAGCGCCAACGGGTTGACATTGGTGGAGAAGAAACCACCAAGCTTGCCAAAGATCTGCTGCACACCGATACCCCTGGAACGCTCAGCGTAGGGCCACAGTTCGACGAGGTAAGCTGCAAACAATCAGTAAGTGGTCTTCTGTAGTATCTGGAGGGTGACTAACTGTAAGTAAGAGCATTGTTTCCAATGTTGTAGCAAGGTGAGTACGCAAAGTACATGATCAGAGCAGCAATAGACGCTGCTCCGTTGGTGGTCTTGTTGGCCTTCGCGACGTACAGGCGCTCGAAAGAGATTGTCATGGCGACGAATACAGCACACATGCTTCCAGCTGAGAGCATGTACATAAGACGTCTGCGGAATCTAGGCACGATGAGGGCGAGAGTTACACCGGCAATCAGAGACCAGCACTGGTTGGCGAGGTTAATGCGAGTTTTGGCATAGCTGGAGGTGTATCCCATCATCTGGAAGAGAAGATTGCTGTAGTATGATAGGAGCGTGTTTCCACTCATCTGCGTGAAGAGACCGAGGAAGGCAGTGATGAAGACTCTGCGACGCATTCCAGGAGAGCGAATCAGGTGCATCCATGACTTGCTAGAATTGGCCATCTCAAGCTGGATAGTCGACTTGATCTGAGCCATCTCGGCCTGAGCCAGTTGGGAAGTACTATCACCTTCGGCGTGGTACTTGACGAGAACGGCCCAAGCCTCCTCTTCTCTGTCTTGGGAGATCAACCATCTGGGACTCTCTGGAAGCAGGAAGACGGTACAGATTTGTAGCAAGGATGGACAGAGTTGTAGGAGAGAAGGTAATCTCCAGCTCCAATTGCCCTTGATTTCAACAGTTTTGAGGGTGATTGCGGCGGCTATGATGGATCCGATGAAGTAGGATGCGTTGAACATCGAAGTCATGAATGGACGTTCCTTGGGGTGACTGAGCTCACCAATCAAGGAACTTCCACTGATAATGGCAAATAAAATACCGTAACCGAGCAGCATCCTGGCGACAATGTACATGCCAACTTTACGCGAGTCAATATCGTTGATGTGTTTGTTAGCCACAAGCATGACTTACCATGTTGAGAAAAGCATTGAATGATCGCGCCAATCACCATGATTACAGAGCCTAGGAAGATAGACCACCTTCTACCAAACCTCTGATTGAACCAAGGAGCAACAGGGACGGCAAGGATAGAACCGAGTTGGTAGCATGAAGACACAAATCCGAGGAGAGAAGGCTTGATCGCAGCTTTGCCTGAAGCATCTTTATATCCTTGACCGAAATACGCATTGAAAGGGCCAGAGAATTGCAAGGTGTTGATCAGTTGAGAGTCGAATCCACTCGTCATTTCTACTCCCATACAGCAGAAGAAGAGCCAAATGTACATGACACGCAGATTACTCTTGCGATACCATGGCACTTTGTCTTCTTTTGCAAGACGTGTGACGATAGGGTCGGAGAAACCAGTAGCCTCGGCCGCCTTGTTGATAGCCACCATCGTCGAAGGAGGTAGGTTGATTCGGCTTGAGAGCAGTCGAAGTGAGGCCGATTGAAGTCACTGACAAGGAAAGACCAAAGGAAGTTTGTGATCTCGTCCCCAGTAGATAAGAGTTGGTGAGGTCGTAAACCCTCTTCGAGCGTGACAGGTCGAACTATATAAAACAATTCCCATGTTGGAGGCTGTGCCATACAAACCGAAGAGGAGTAAGGCCAAGTCTCGACCAAGCCGGGTGCATCAGACATGTTGTTAGCCCAAGACGTTCGCGCCAGTCAGAAGACGATCATTTCAGCCTGTTCATTCGCCAAGCAAGTACCTCTCCGCAGTACATACGTCCATACACGCTACCCCACGTCTAGCTCTCTTCATGCTGGTGCCGGTCTGGCCAAGAGTAATCCAATATTGACGGCGAGGGGCCCCCCGCACGCCATAGACTTCCGGTTGAATATGCAAGGTGGTGTATAGCGTGACTTGGCGCGGCAATGTGAAGGTGGTCTGCTGATCAAGTTCCGGAGTTTTTCTTGCTGCAGACGATGCTGCTTTGACCAGCTGGGCGGAGGAGCTGATTTGGTCGCTAAAAACTTTTTAGCTGTATTGCCGGTCTCCTTCCTCCTCCAGTTGTGCTCAAGGTCGACCAGTACTTCGTAAGCCCGGGTGAATGACAACCGAGGTCAGCACGATGAACGAAGCAGTGAATGGTGCGTGAAGGGTATCGAGAAGTGGTCAAGCCAAATTTAAGGTGTGCAGAACTTTGGGATGGGCATGACATGGAATAGTAAATGATCTTTATATTAGTCCTGCCATAGTGCTTTGTAATGTCTAGCTCTTGTAAGCCAGCATAAGCTCAGGTGTTGCGAGATCGGCTCAGATGAGACGAAAAATGAGATGAAAAATGAGACCAAGAATGAAGCAATATATACCAAAATAATTTCTGCTCTCACATCACAAAGTGACACAACCCAACAGCGCTGTTGGGGTAATGGTAACCTTGGTCGTTGCCATCAAATATAGTTTCGACTAGCTTCGGGTTCGATTCGTAAGTATTCTCAACTGCGAGGAGCATTCAATTGCATGGCGTCTAACAAATTCTCCAGCCGAACAGCGCACTTTAAAACTTTTCCTTTTGCCCTTTTTTCCCATCTTTTTGGCATGCATATCATTTGTTGGAGCTTTTGGTGGTTTTGGCATTTTGCTGAGCGATGCTTCATAAGTGTGGGCGATTGTCTCGGCATGACACAAGGGAATGAATGACAAGGTAAGGATGCAGAGAGAACGAATTTGCTTACACGAGGGAGACGTGTTGTGGTATAATTACACAAGACTTGCAGATAACCCAGGTAAAGGGATGGTAGTACAGTTCATGCGTATCGAACGCAAATTATCGGACTACCCAACAGCCTGATAAGCCATCATTATCTTACACTTCCTCTATGACTACAGCTACTTCTTACCAGCCTTCACATCCTTCCCAACAACAGCAGTTGAATCAGTAATACTCGTCCTAAGAGCCCACGTCCCTTTCCCAGCATACCAAGCACCTTTCTTCTGAACCTTCTGCCCAGATCTCGCATCCACCTCTGTCTCCTCATTCCTCACAACCTGAAAAAGTCCACTCTTCCGCTGTTCCGCTTTCCACCTTTCGATCCACGCCTGCATCGCCGCACGCCCCTTCTTACTTCCAACATTGACAGTAGGAATGACCTTTTCAATCCTCAACGCCGAGCAGAACATGGTCAATTCTCTGAAGCTGGAATGCTCCGAGTATGGCACACCCATGCATATCGCTTTGGACGTACTACCGCGTTGAGGCGAAAGATCTTTCATGCTGAAACCACTTTTCCAATTGTCGCTATACAAAACAGTGTTCACGCTCGGACTTTCAGTGAAGCGACTTCCAGGTGGTCTATAATTCCAGCCGCTCGGTCTGAAGCCGACACACCTGGTGAACCTGGTTTTGTATTCGTTGAGGTAGTCGCCTAATGTCTCGGCGCGGATCTCAAACAGCGGCGTCATGTGGACTTGTGCAGCGTATGGATCAGAAGTCATGAGGCTACTGAGCTCGGGATCTTCCAGTGCGGCAACGATACGGCGCTTGCCAGCTGGTGCATATATCTTCGAACCGAGCGCGTTGGCAATACCGACGCAGATGCGCTCTTTTCCGATCGAGTAAGTGCCGACGACTACGAGAAGAGGGCCGCGATTAGCCTCAAAGGCGTCAGTTAGTGCATGCGGTTGTGTTTTGGCATTGGTAAAAGGTGTGGTTGTTGAAGTAATAGCGTTACTGTTATCTTTTGGACTCTCTTCTTTTGAATCTTTGCGCACAAATTTGGCCATGGCGGCACCTGCACGCTCGCGCTTCATTGTCTCCCATCCATCGGTCTCGTCAGGTCGAACTTTATTAAGGGAAACGCACATATCTGCGCAAGCTTGAATAACGTCTTCTTGACTGGGAAACGCGTACTTCGGGTTCAGGTAGGTGGTGTCGAGATAGCAGACATCTATTTTCTGATGTCTCGTCTTCCCAGTGACGGCATCGATGACATCTGGTTTGAGCAAAGGATGCTCGACATGTGCAGGACAGGCTCGGAAATCGCCACAGTGTAGCACGCGCTGCGTACGTGACTTTTGCGGACCAGTGGGAATGACCTTCTCGAAGAGATATAGAGAGCTACCTGGGCAGTGGTTGGCTGGAATCATTGTTACGAAAACTCCACGAGTTCCAGGCACTTCTGTCTTTGTCTCCCATTCCAGGTCGACAACATATTGTGGGTCGACTCGCAATTGTTGTCTGACGAGATTTGCTGTAACGCGACTGCAGTATATAGGACCATGACTCCAGGTGGAAGTAAGTCCTATGTAGTGATCGCTATGGAAGTGACTGAGGAAATAAGCATTACAACCTTGAACACCACCATAGCGAAACGCATCCACGCAAATGTAGAAACCGGGCATAATCTTGTAGAATGGACAAGTACGTTGAAAAGCTGGCTTGCCTCGTGATGCGTGTTCTGCCGCAGCTGCTGACGCCCAAGCTGCTTCTTCGTTGTTACCAGTCATGATCTTGGAGAATGCCGACCCACCTGCCTCACTCGCACCAAGTAAGAAGGGATTCTCTTGTCCTGGTTTCGCTGGTCGAGCGGCACGCTTGAACTTGGCAGCACCAGATAGTTGTTCTTCTTCAGTCTTGATCTTCACCTCCTCCTTTGCAGCAATAGGAACTTCTGGCAATGGCGTTGGGTTGCCGTCTAGACAGTTGTTGACATGAACAGACGCATCCTGAGCATTGACACTGCCCAAGCTGATGCTGCATATTGGACATGCAGGTATTCCATTTGGTGGCATAGCTTCAAGAGATTCATCCATCGTCGAGTCCCCTTCCTCATATTCTTCCCTGAAGTCGTCATCTTCAGCCTCATTCTCCATCCTGCCTTCAAGCTTCTCGAGTCGTCTTTGTTCTTTCGCGAATCTTCTCTCACTGAATTCTTCGCCTTCTGCATACTCCTCATCGAAGTCCTCATCTGCACCTTCAAAGTCTTCGAACCCGTCTTGCTCAGCATAGCTAGTTGCCTCGTGCTTGAGATGTGGTGGAAACTCTTGAGTGATTTCTTCGCTGTCTTCCGGGGATTGCTGCTCCTCTGATGGTTCCTGCTTGCTTGGTACCAACTCCTCGTCGTCCTCCGTCACTGCTGGTTCTTGCATAAGGTCATCCGGTTGTGTCTCGTCGGCCTGGTCGACTGGTGTCTCCTCGTCACTATCCGAGTCGTCCAGAAAAGGCCCGATGCGCTTCTTTGGTCTGTCCATAATCTTCGTGCTAGTATCGCCCTTCGCTGCTATCCTACCAGCAGCCGAGCCCAGTTTCTCAGGTTCATGTACTTCATACAGTGCCTCCGCTTGCCTCTCAACTTGGTCCTCTTGTACATCAGACAGCTTCCGTCTCTTACTCGACGCTCCACTCTCATTGAACCTTGTGTCCTCGTCAATATCGACATCCTCGACTCCAGTCGTACTATTCCTTGTCAACGACGGCATGAACGACACGGCCGAGCTCTTGCTTCCGAATTCATCGTCCAGGAATAGCGACTGGTTTGCCTCCGACACCTTCCTGAAGAATGCCATGATATTGCCATTCCCTTTCTCTTGCTGCTTGCCCTTTGCAGCCTTGCTGGAGGTTTTGCTCGCCTTAGTGGTGGAGGGAGATGGTACCACTTTGGCTGCAGGCGCTGTTGCTGTCTTGCTGGGCATCTTGCGGGCGGCAGGAAGAGGTATATTGACTGTTATTGTCTTCACATTTGATCTTGGTGGCGAAGGTGCTCGGCCGACGGATGGTGTTATCTTGTCGGTTGTAGTTCTCGAAGCGTTCTCACGAGGGTTTCTGAACATGGAAATGAGGCAGCGGCTGTACCATCGCCTCGTGGTATGGAAGATGCAGGCAGCAGTTGTGAACTTGTTGATGTTGACCTCGATCTTGATCTGCATGTGACTGAGGTAGACCCTGTTGTTTCAGAATTGTCTGGGATGTTTCAGATCAGAAAATAGAACGAGCATTTCGAGGCACTGCCTTCGTGGAAAATTTGAAGTCTCATTACATTATGCTTACTCATGCCTTCGTCCCGTGTTCGTAATTATATAACAATAGCTGCTCAACTGACCGACCTCATTTGTCGGCACTCATGGTTCGTTTCAACATGATTTGTTTCATCCTGCTTTGCTTCACATTCATCTCAATAAAGCCGTCCTCTCATCTGACCCTCCTTGTTGCGCCGCGACTCTAGCCTGCTTGGCTTCCCTCTTGACTCTCATTCTCCGTAACTTGAATACCGCTGAGAAAACCAGTAGAACACACTGCGCTGCCGCAATAATCACGAACACTATCCATGCACTCCACCCTGCCCATCCGACTCTAGCAAATAGACTTCCAATCCAGACAAATGTGCCTGGTGTGGCCACAAGCAAGCCGACAGTGGATAGACTTCCTAAGCTGCCTAGCTGCCATGTCGTCCAGAGTTGTGGGAACCACTGAACGCAGGAGATGCCCATTTGCAAAAGCCCGAGAAAGTTCGCCCAATTTGACGTCTGTGATGGGAAGCGATTGAGCACTAGAGCAGTGGTGAGGAGAACCAGGAGTGACCAGACGAGGGTGATGGTGATTATATTGCTTGCTTGTTGAGCTGCTACGAGGCGTGCTTCAAGATCAGTAGGTGTGGGATCGTCGTTATCTTCCGCAATAGTGGAGGAAGAGGCGCTTGCACTAGCGTCAGACACGTCCTCATTATGGTCAGTGGACGTTTTCGGACGTGTGGAGGGGGTGTCATCGCAAATGAGAGTGCATTTGAGAGCGTCGGGTGAAGCGGCGAGGCGAGTATAGTAGACATAAAGGTATACCCTAGGAGAGATATCAGCTTATCATTCTCGAGGTAGCTTCGGTATAAACATAACCTACAACACCAAGTAGAACCCAAACCCGAGGATAATCTGCACCATGCCCATCAATCCAGCTATACATGCGAATCTCGCATTCTTCTTGCAGCATCCCAGATCTACTTGACTACTTGGAAGTGCGATGATATTGCCGATTCCACAGATGCCTGATATTGAGCCTAGTAGAAGGAAGGTGCCGGAGAGACCAGCAGCGCTTTGTCGGGCGATGATGCGGAAGTATTGTGGAAGATAACTGAGAACGAGCCAAACAAGCAGGACGACGGAGACGCTTGTTGCCGGAATGTCTGGATGGCTGAGCTGGGCGCATCGCTGTTCAGCATAAGAGATTGAAGGTAGAGATAACATTGTCAGTGGTGTTGAACGGATTGTAGAGTGTGAAGTTATTCACAGTTGCGTTTGACGAAATGGATGATGGGCAAAGGACAAGAGAAGCACACCACAAAATGAGGACGCTACGGTCCCAGTATGTCAGCAGACGGCAGGCACGAGACAGATCATGCGAAGAGAAACAGGAAGGGACGATGAAGAAGAAAGAATGCCATACTGGAATCACCGGATTGTTTTTAATGACCCCTGCCGTCAGTGTCGAATACAAGGCAATCGCTCATGCAGTACGACGACAGTGGCTGATTAGGCTGAACGGGCTCATATTGTCCGCGTCGCCAAAAGGGAAGGTCCAAAATAAGCTTATCGATACCGAGATCTGCATCTGTTTCAACATCGTCTCAGATTTAGACTCATTTCTCAATATTCCATCCTGCCATAGCCTGTTTCAAGCTCGCATTGCCACTACGGCCTCACCTTCATATCATGTTACCTTCAAACAAGCGCATCGCTTCAGCATCTGATGCCCACCCAGCCAAACGTCGACGATACAACGACCCCATGACCGGCCAGCGCAATGCCCTCCCAGGCTTGGACGATTCGGACGACGAAATCGAGGATGAGCTCACCAAGGAAGCCGTCACGTATCTAAGAGGTGTGCGGTAAGTCTCCATTCGCGAAACAACCAATTTCGAACCCCTCGCTAAGTGTTTGAGAATGTAAAATGAGCTAGACATGGCTAACAGGTAAGTTCACAACATTTAGATCTGAAGCTGCTTCAATCCCATCCTTACTCATTGCCGCGAAGCCTGGAACTACTCTACCACATGCCATAGATGACGAAGAGGGTTATACAAAGCTGAAAAGACCGGAGGTCAATGATTGTTATGAAGATGACGCAAATCACGAGGACTATGACGAGGAAGAAGAGTACGAAGAAGAAAGCCAACAGGACGACCAAGAAGACTCTGGTGGATATTATAGAGATGGCGTATACGCTGCAGCACCCATCATAGGACCTCAACGTCCTTCCACCGCACATTTGGCAGACCTAGACCCATCGACTTCACAGATAACTCCTCATCAACCGACTCTATTAGAAGCAGACGATGCACTCCACTCCTCCCTTCTACGCCGCTTTCGGTTACACAAAGCCACTCTCAGCATCACAGTCCCAATACAAACAACAACGTTCGGGCTAAAAACCTGGCGTACTCGCCTCGTCAGTAGCCCACCTACAAGAGAACAAGCCGCACACATGGACTACACGACATTATGGCGCTGTCTCGGTCTGGGATCACGGCTGTTACAACGAAGAGGACGGTTTAGCGCCGGTCAAATCAAGATACTGGGAGCTTGGTTGTGGTGTCTATTTGCAAAGATTGAGGATATTGTGACCTTGAGTAGTGAAGAAGTTGCTGTGGTGCGGGACGTTGGGAAGGCTGCTATTGAGGTGATTCGACGGAGGGTCATGAGTGAGGAAGACGATGATGTGGTTGAGGATGAGGATGATGAGGACGAAGACGATGAAGTGGAAGACAAGGTTGACCTAGAACAAGACAACAGCTATGCAGAAGAGCATGTGGAAGATCTCGTTCATGACGATAACGTGAGCAGTCGCCCCGAGCTTACCAGGCGAAATACAAGCAGTGACGAAGAAGGGGAGGACGACCACTTAGCTCTCCAAGCAGCACAAGCACGCTTGCTAAAAACCATACATACTCCAACATCAGCTACAGCAGAACAGAATTCAGCGCCAAGTGATCAGCCATCTCCTCCTCCAGCAAAAGCAGCATCTAGACTGAAAAGCGCAGCAGCATCCAGATTGGAAGGCACAGCAGCATCCGAGATGAAAGGCACAACAGCAGCAGCTGTATCAAATTCCAAGCAAATCACGCCTCCTACACCAGAAACAAAAGAAGATTTGGCAGAAGCCGAAGTACAGATGGATGCAGTGCTAGATATGGTGCTGACAATAGTTGGCGAGGAGTTTGGGCAGAGAGACTTGCTCGTTGCAAGGGATTATCTGTGGTCAGGAATTGGTGGCAAAGGCTCATAAGATGTTTGTAACGGTTTACAGTGTATAAGTTGTTGTGCAGCGTGTAGCCTCAAGTCAATGTACAGGCCGTGGATTGTCTAGCAGAATCATGCAGACTATACCAAATTACCGTAATTATCTACACCAAGTCTGAAAGACCCATTGTCGCATGCTCATCGAGCCAGGAAGACCCAAAACAGCTCGTACTGCGCTTGTCTGTTCGACCCCATCGCCATACCTATGCATTCGTCAAATCGTATCATCGTTACCATTCCATCACTGCGAAGTTCTTGTATCGCGCATACCATCCTCACCGCATCACATCATCAGATACCCCAACTACCTCTCCTAGGCGGCATTCCCCAAGCATCATGAATATCAGTCGGCACCTTCTCATCCCCCTTCTTCAGCATCTGCCTCCCCCACTCCCTGACATACCTCCTCAACGCCCTCCACCTCCTACACATATCTTCCTCCACAACACCACTTCCATTGAAACTACCGGCACTCGCGGTCGATCCCTGTGTCGCCACTCGTCTCAAATCATTATTTTGCTCAGCAGTCTCCGCGACATCTCTGAGCCAGATATCGATCTCGTTTTCGCCTAATCTGATGTGTCCCCGGGGACCAGCTAGCTTATCGTCTTGGCGCAACTCCTCGACGGGGATGCGAGTGACGCGGCTGAGTTCCTCGTCGAATTTGTATGCGATGGCGGGGAAGCCTAAGGAGAGGTAGTTATAGACTTGTGTGACGAAGGAGTCGTTGAATTCGGCGTTGAGACGGGCTTCCAGCTCGAGCTGCTTGCTGATTGCGGCGTGTGTCGGACTGGGCGAGGACGGGGAGACGCGAGTGGCTGGCTTTTGGGCGTTGGCGCGGAGGTTGAGACCGAGACCAAGGGTGCGTTGGCCGGGGATGGAAGGAGCGTTGGCGCTGAGATTGGTGACCGATAGTGCTGGTGGAGGCGAATAGAGTGTAGCGAAGGGGTCATCGCGTTCGATCTTAGGCGTGGCAAGCGGAGTACGAGAGGGTGTGTGTATTCCCGGAGCAAGCCACCCACGAGATTCAACCTGTGTGCAGAGACCACCCCATAGTCCACCGCCAGGACTGGCGGTGCCACTTGTGTTTCTTGTCCATGTACCTCCTGAGATACCAGACTTGGCTGTAGTCTTTGTCTTTTGCTTCTGCTCGCTTTCTGAGCGTGGTGCCCAGAGACCGTTCTCATCAACTGAGTGTGTCTCTTGTGTAAGGTAGCACATCTGCTGTCGCAGGAAGTCGGCACCTTGTGTGACATCAAATTTGGCGTGCTCGGGTGAAGCACAACGAGGGTAATGTATATCATCGCCCAACATTGGCGGTCTAGCTGCTTCGAGCATCCGCTGCAGCTCCGGAGACGCTTCATACTCTTTCTGGACGGCGTGAACAGCTGCGATGCCTTGAAGCTTTGGCAGTTCTTTGGGCACCTTCGGTTCAAGACGTTTCTCCGCTAGTCGTCTCATCTCCTCCATGGCTAGCTTGTCGTCGCCAGAGTCTCTTCTAGTAGGATCGTATCGAGGTTGAATTTCTATTTCATCCTCTTCTTCCTCGTCTACATAATGTGCGACTGGTTCGTGGACGTTTGCATTGGGATAAGCAGCTGCAGCTTGTTCTTGTAGATAAATCCTCTTCGCCGCTTCTGCTGCCACTCGCAACAGATAACCAGAAGACTCCTCATCGGCACTCTCTCGCAAACGAGTCTTGTGCATATATGTATCGTCGGAAGTGTCGGAATGCTCGGAATCAGCACGATTAGAGAAGTATAGTGAAGGTGGAGCTGGTGACTCGTCAGACTCAGACGACTCGATATCTTCGAGTTGGGGAATTGAGTAAGAGTGCTGTCGCCTACTAGACGAAGAGCGGTTTCTATAGCCGCCCTCCTGATTTGCGATGCGTCTCTGTGCTGGGTTTTTGGTAGGAGCATCCTCTTCATCATCCTCGGCAACGTCACTAGGTACACGTTGTGGCCTTGGTCTGCTAGAACTGCGGTTGGGAGACGGATCGTGATCCACAGATACCGTGGTTGTACCAGTCTTTCGATTGCGAGTTGCCGTCTCAATCAGTTCTGGCTGAAACCTTCTACGAGGACGTGGTGGAGTTGGTGCTGTTGGATTGCGTGAGAACATGCCCATCTCATGTGGTAATCTGGGAGCACTCTCCCAAGATCCGTATGTACTTGTTGACCCAGCTCTTGATGATCTAGCACTATATGGTGAAGATCGATTGCTAAATGTGGTCGTCTCAATAGGTACGGCTGCAAAACGTCTTCTCGTTGGTGTGGATGGTTCAGATCCAGCAGTCGAGCTTGGACTACTCTTTTGAGATGCTGCATCCTCTCGTCTTTGTCTCGAACTTGTGGCTGTTGTTTCGATTGGTTGTGGAGCGAATCTTCTCTTTGGCTTTGCTGCGACATCCTCTGCTGGTGGCCCGTCCTTTGAGCTTCTAGTGGTCGTCTCCATTGGTTCTGGTGCGAATCTTCGTCTGGGCTTTGCTGCCGTATCTGCTACCACCGTCTCTTTCTCTTCCAATACATCCTTGGAACTTCTCACTGAGGTTTCTACTGGCTCTGGTGCGAATCGTCTTCTTTGCTTGACAGGCTCATCTGGTTGCTTTGGTGTATCTTTCGAAGTTCTTGTTGTAGTCTCCACTGGCTCTACTGCAAAACGGCGTGGCTTCTTGACAATTGTGCTGGCTGTTTCCGCTGAGCTGTCATTGGTTTCGTGCATGATGAGTATTGGTAGATCTGGTAGTGTTCTTGAGGGGAGTTTCGCTTCAGTCGTTCAACCCGCCCGCTTATCGGGTAAGAGCCAGACAGTATTATGGCCAGAGTGTGGATTTGGGAGGATATGGAGAGTGTTTGCTTGTGCTTTGAGAAGGCTTGTTTGACCAGGCCTGAAAGTGTGATGTGTCAGTAACAGATCATGAGGACTGCCATCGGGAGGCAATGATATCTGTTGAGATGACGCTCGCGTGCTGCTAGACCAGGTTGAATTGCCAATGGTGTTGTACAACTCGATCCCCACAATCCAATGCGCTCAACAAATCTAGCGGCAACGCAGAGCGAAGAGGGTCATCACTGGGAAAAGGAATGGATAACAAGGAAAGAATCGAACAAAGGCTCTATCTGCGAACATCAGACGATATCCGTACCTGATGTGATAACAAGCAATGCCGATCGGCTGAACGAAAGTGAGATGGTTTCAGCCTCCACGTCAGACCTGGGGTAGGAAAAGGAGTGCGTGGTTGTCTCTCAAGAATGACCGACGAGGTTGAAGAAGACGCTGAATCAAAAGAAACGCAGAGTGAGATGGATGAGCCAACAACAATTGATTTATTTACATCCTTTTCGTACCTGAATACCTCCTGACTTAAATCGCCTACGAACCATGTGACGCCTCAATCAAGTCTAGTTCAAGCCACAAGGCCATCTTTAGGAGGTCAACGGGTCTCGTGAAATACGATCCTCGACACACCTGATACCACAATCAACACCACACGATGCTTGCCAGCACATCTCGAAGAGCCACCGCCGCTGTAGGGTCTTCTTGTGCAACCTTCGCCGGCTTCAAATCCGCTTCTCGCTGACGGCGTGTGATCATATAACCAGGAACAATCGACCGTCTGACGAGTGCTCGCAGGGCTTTCTTGCGAGATTGAGACATGATATGCTACTTAATGACCTGTGCCTTCGGCTTCGCAGTCCGACGAGAGACATTTCCAGGATCACGACGCGCCAGTATGATCGTCGAAGCATCACGCGCAAGCTCAGAGTGTCTGAAAGAACTTGGAATTGTGTCTTGTCTTTACACCGATCACCCTTGATCTCTATAAGATGCGCTGTCAAACCCTCTAAGACTCGGAACTCGCCTTAATGCCTCAAAGACATCTAGCCGTCTGAGCCCAGTGCTCTCCAGTATCCTCCTCCGATCGTGTATTGTTGGCCCTCGTGTTTCTCCAATACAACACGCTCACACCAGGAAAAGCAGCTTTCTTATGCATAAAAAAAGCATTTCGAAGCATGAACATTACTCACTAGCGCTCTTCACGCACCCAGCATGCCTATTATTGCGAACAATCCGAGCCGAATCGGGCATAAATGCATAATGTGGTTGATCTGTGACCTGCTGTTGCAACGATGGCGTGATAGCGCTTCACCATCTTCTTGTTCCCAACCATCTTCCAATAATCTTTCACATCCTAAACGACTCTGAGCCCCAATTCTGGACGACTGGACTTGGCGGCTCAAGGCCGAAATATTTCTTGAAGAGTGCTTAGCATCTTTTGTTGTTATCGACGACCTTCGTACGTAACGCTGGGCGCCTTGCTTTCTCTGATATGATTCGACGACACATATTGTAATCCAAGTTCGTCTGAATAGTTTTGTGGACCGCTTTAGCCATTTTTTTCGATTCGTGAGGTTGGAGCGATGCCACTTTTTCTTTCGCTAAACGATGAAGATTGAGAAATGCAAGGGTCATTCTGAGAAACCCTTTGTCGCTTTGTCGCTTGCTGGGTATATTACGCGAATGCTATACTCTCTACTTCCACTCAGTTGTTTTAAGGTGTCAGTTATATTGGGGATGGAGAGACCCTTGATCACCATGCTCAGATCGCACCAAGATACAGCAACAACCTTTGAGATAGTCTCTTGCATACAGTGAGGTTTCTGCATAGCGACTGTACACTCCTCAGTTCGAGTACCGGACAACAGTGCTGGCTGATCAGAAGCAAGTGATCGTGTAGAAATAAGATGAGGCCAAAAGACCGCCACCGCACGATGTGTTCAGCATCGTGATGGCTATCACCTATTGCGTGCTTGTGATCGAAGGGTCACGTTTGAGGTCGAGAGCCACAGCATCAAGATAGACTCTGGTCAATAATAACACAGCTACAGCAGAACGTGTCTTAACAGCTTACAGAATAAGACGACGGAGAACCATCGATTTTAAGGAGACTCTGGGAGGTGATGCCACGTTGAGGAGGATCTTGTGGCGTGTTTGCAGATTAATGCTGTCTTTGTCCAATGATGTTCCAAATCTGGATGAAAGTTAGTGTATTGTTAGTGTATGTATGCATGTGCTTGAAAGATCAACTGAGGGATTGGCTCCGCAAGCTTGTCGCTCAGAACTCTTTACTACAATATGAACAGACCGATCATGTGGGATGTAGGCGATCCCAAGCTGGTACTTAAATTACTCATATCGCCTCATGTATAACTTATCTACTTGAAGTCGCCTGTCCCTCGACAGTGGAGGTCGACACAGAAAATATCAATACGTGCAAGATGAAGTCGAAACGTCTCTCCAGTGTTGAAAAAGGTAGTGTGGAATGGACTGAACGTCGTCAAAGCTCCTACTACAGCAGTATAGCAAATTCGCACAAGGCCAGCCAGTGGACATCGACAACAGCTCATACTACTACACAACTTACTCTGAAAGAGTCTATCATACCATTGGTGCTTGTAACAATTCTCTTCTTCATCTGGGGATTCGTTGGAGGACTCGGAGAAGTATTGAATAAGAAGTTCCAGAATGTCTTATCCTTGAGCAAATTAGAGTCGACTGGCTTGCAAATTTCCTTCTATGCGTAAGTTGAGTCACGGTGTACGGAACTAGAGGAACTTCTAACTCACCATGTTGCGCAGGGCTTACGCTATTGGCCCTCTGACGTACTCTGGCTGGATAGTCAGGCGATTTGGCTATCGTTGGAGTTTCATTGCAGGTCTTATCATTTTTGGCATAGGAACCCTGCTATTCTGGCCGTCGGCGCTCAAGCGTTCCTTTGGCGGCTTCTGTGGTGCAGCGTTCGTCGTAGGCTCGGGCTTAGCGACACTAGAGTGCACTGCCTTCCCCTTCGTTGCCATCTGTGGTCCGTCAGAGTACTCCGAGATCCGGTTCAACTTGGTTCAGGGCTTTCAATCGACAGCAACACTCTCAGCTCTGGTTCTGGCATCATATGTTATTCTCGACGACAAGTCTGGTGGTGGTGGAGATGATCTGGCATCAATCCAATGGATGTATTTAGGTGTCGCTATCTTTGTCTTCCTCCTCGCTTTTGCTCTCTATTTTGCGCCAATACCTGAGATCACGGATGAAGACTTGGCGGAACAGGCCAGACAGAATGCAAGCGAGCAAGGGCGTACTGAGTACGAGGAGAAGCCACTTCGCAAGCAATACAAGCTCTTCTTTGGAGTCTTTGCTGCTTTCTGCTTTACGGGTTCGCAGATAAGCGTCGCAACCTTCTTCATCAACTACGCCGTCGAAGTGAAGCATGGACTTAGCGATACCAGTGCCGCGCATCGTCTTGCTATCGCCCAAGCCGTATATGCAGCAGGCCGATTTGTCGCATGTGCGATTATGACAAGAGTAAAGCCAAGACATCTGCTACTGGCCGCTGTCACCCTTGTAGTGGCCTGTCTTGCTGCAGCGATTGGAGCAAAAGGAGAAGCAGGCATTGCGATGATCACGATCGAGTTCTTCGCAAAGTCTTGCGTCTTTCCTACCTTGTTCACATTGACTTTGACAGGGTTGGGCAAGCACACGAAGAAAGGGGCTTCTTTTCTGATCGTCTCAATTGCTTCTGGCATTGTATTTGCTCCAGCAATGGGAGCTGCAGCCGATAAACCGGGACTCAGAAAGCGTTTGTGGTGCCTCTTGTTGGTGCAGTTGTAACTTCTGCTTATCCTATTTGGCTCAATGTGAGAAAGGAGGGTGAAAAAGAAGAGGTAAAGAGCGCAGATGAGGAAAAGAGCGACCAGCAGCGTGATGTTGAAGCTGCTCGCATTCGGGAAGGGTTTAATGTATACTGCGAGGTGAACAGCAGAACGACCGAAGGTCGTTGATGAGGATGATAATATCATTGGTTTGCGCTTGGGCTCGTTGATGAAAGGAGGAAGGTGGGGAGAACCGAAAAGGGACCTCGGAGTCTCGGACTTGGTGGCACTACATAGCTTCTAATACTCTCATAAATTGGTCCATCGTGACTTCGTGACACTCGTTCTGCTCATGATCACAAGGCTGCCTAGGAGCTTGTCTCCCTGGCGTGCTGTGCCTCTTTCTGTGACGAAGCCATTACGCCGACATCAGCAAGAAGTACACTTTCACAATACAGCAGTCAATGCAGCAGAAGCCAAGTGGCGCTACCAACCCATTGGTGAGGGAGGCGTCGAAGGACACACCAACCAAAGACCAGGTGCGGTACCTTTTCAGCATGATCCTATGCAGTGACTGATAGAGATCTGAAAATAGGACCAAAGATATCACATATTCCAACAGACAATCCATTCACACGTACAAGATACAGGGTATCTGAAAGCAATGCCGTGGTTCTAAATATAAATGATAGGATTGTGCGATTCTCCTGTTTGTTCCTCAGAGACTCCTGTAAGTCAATCAGAGAATGTGTTTGTAGCACATATAACAGACGGCGATTATCCTGCGTTTTTCAAAATCTGCCATAAACCCAGAACTAAAGGTGCTCATCAGGTCAGTGTTCCCAATGTGTCGATCCACACAGCGGCCAGAAGCGGTTTGCAACCTCGGAGCTCCCGCTAGATATTGCCGCGCAGAACGTCCATATTTCTGGTGACAAGCTTTCGAGTGATAGAGTAAAGATCACGTGGAAGCCAGAAAACGACGCTGCTGAGCCACATGTATCGTGGTATGACGCGAAATGGCTGGAGTCTGCAGCTTCCAAACCCGAAGGAAGAGAAATCTCCTCCACAGCTCATAACAATGTATATCTGTGGAACAACGAGCGCCTCAAAAAGGGTGGTTTGTTTTATAATAATTGGCAAGACCCGAAAAGGTTCCAAAGGGCGATCAAAAATAATCTAGCAGCAGCGGGAATCCTTCTTCTGTTTAATGTGCCAACAGATGAGACAGCGGTCGAGGCTATTGCAGAGAAACTTGGCCCTGTCAAGAATACGTTTTATGGGAAGACATGGGATGTCAAGGACAAACCGATGGCAGAAAATGTGGCGTATACGAATGTGTTTCTAGATTTGCACATGGACCTTCTGTGAGTTGGGAATCAATCATGACGTTCTAGTAAATAGTGCTGACAAGACTACAGATACATGAAATACCCACCTGGATTTCAGCTGCTGCACTGCATTCGTGCTTCCAGTGAAGGAGGCAAATCAATCTTCGCCGATGCTTTTTACGCTGCCGAAGTACTATACAAGACTTCGCCAAAGGACTTGAAAGCTCTTTGTACCTTTCCAGTCACTTATAAATATGCTAAGAACGGCAACTTCTACACAGATACGAAAGTGACGATAGAGCTAGATACTACAAAGGTAAGTCTGCTCTGCTCCAAATCTTCTTGATGGATATTATAGCTGACACAACTGGCCGCATAAGCCACCTGACCCAGTTACTGGCATGCCGGCAATAGCAAACGTCAACTGGGCACCACCATTCCAAGGTCCTTTTGTTGTCAACAACGGCACTTCCGATTACGGTCATGACATGATAGCCTATCACCGTGCCGCAAAAGCATTTCAAGCCATCATCAGCGCGCCCGAAAACCAATTCACGCACCTGCTACAACCGGGACATTGCGTGATATTCAATAACAGAAGAATTTTGCATGGACGTGAGCAGTTTAATAGTGTTGGCGTCAAGGAAGGCGAGGAAAGATGGCTGAAGGGTGCATATCTGGATATGGATGATGTTTCTAGTACGTTGAGAAGAGTTGATAGTGATGGCTGGGCATTACGGGAGATGGAGAAGCTGTGGGCGGCAGGTGTGAATACAGAGAACATGACTATAAAGCGCGGCGGCAAGGCTGAGCGTCTAAGAGGAAAGGCAGAAGCCGGAAAATCAGCAGACAAATTCCAGCATACCGAAACGCAAACGGCGACAAAAGAAGTAACGCAACGTGCTGCATCACAACGCACAAATAGCAAGCTACCCGACACCAAACAGCTGAGCATGATCGAAGAGTGGTTGCAATGGCGAGCGCAACAGGGTGAACAGAAACAGCAAGAAGCTACAATGCTACAAAATACACCTAATACACGAAGAACGCAAGGAGTCGACCCAGGCGAGGAGGACCTTGCAGAAGAGTTGGCATTACATTCACGTCGAGCTGAGCAGCGACTGCACGACTCCAACGAAGATGAATCGTCCCCAACACAACAGAAACAGTCAATCAGTCACGCTTTCGCAAAGGCACGAGCAGATGAGGATGATCTGGACTGGAACGACGTAGCCAGAGCGACAGAAGATTCCAAAGAATCCGAACAACAAGAACAGATGGACAACGACACTCCTTCGGACTGGCGCAGTGGTGGCAGGCTTGCAGAGTCTGAAGAAGCATTCAGAACCAACGAGGAATCTCGATTCAGGCGATATTGATTGGTATGAAACAGCCTGTCTATACAAGTCAATATTGTCTCATTCTGTCTAGGCAGCGATATTGCTTTTCTTTGAGCACTACCGATCACTGTCCGCCACTCTCATCTTAGGTCAGTCTCAGCATGTTTCGGATCGCTCATTGCATGATTTCCTGAGAAAGTGGTGCGGCACTCTCCTCACCTACCTCAAGCTATTCCTCAAAAGCGTCAAAGAGATTTCGAGGAAAATAGCTCCAGCACTCTCCACACGTTTTTCTCCTTGAGTCGACATTTCTCTTCCTCCAAACATAGAATGCTAAGACATTGGGATGTGATATAAAAGTGTCAAAAAGTGCACTTGCAGACAAAACATGATTTCAACCTTATTTAGCGCGCTGGTCCTACCTTTAGTGGAGTGCGCCTTGTAACATTACTTCGTTGCATGGCTGTGTTTCCAAAGATAGTTACCTGGTTGATTCTGCCAGTAGTCATATGCTTGTCTCAAAGATTAAGCCATGCATGTCTAAGTATAAGCTGTTATATAAAATCTGTTCCGTCTTCTATTAGCGTCACCTTTGCTCCTAGTCTGTTCGAAGTCTTTGAAAGCACCACACCACCTACTATCGCCTACTTCAAGACACTGCCTACAGCTTGTCGGCGATGCTGGGCTATATGACTACTCGTGCTCGAGAAGCAAGGTTGCCGACCTCATACTGCTTCAGATTCTTGTACTCAAACAGGACGCTGGGTTTGATAGGACTTTATCTTGGTGTTTACTTTCTCCCTTTCTCTTCTTTTCAAATATGACTTGAGGAATAAAGGCGGGACTGCGGATGGCGATAATTATATATGAATGTGTGTTGGGAGGACAGCTGGTGAGAAGGTCTTCAACGTCTTGCATTAAATAGACTTCCTGGTGAGTCTATTGCGTGATAGGTCGATCGGGATGAATGCTCATCTCAGCAACACAACCCTCTTTACACGCACCTACTCATTCAACATTCACCTTCATCCTCTCAACCACATGCTTCTCCACGCCCTTCACCTTCCCCTCCTCACTCCCCGTCTCCATATGCAACACCTCCCTCATCAGCCCCTCCAGCCTATTAATCCCTTCCTCACCAATCTGATAATGCACGACCAACCTGCCTCCCATCGTCTTAATCCCATGCTTCAGCGCCAACGCAATAAACTCCTCCTTCGTCGTCTCCGCCGCCTGCAAATCAAGCCATACCATATTCGTCTCGGTTAGTTCCGCAAGCTTACCGCCCATCTTCTGCCACATCGTCGCTATCAGTTTGGCGTTTTTATGGCTTTGTGTCAGCTTGCCACCGAGGAATGTCTCCTCGACCGCAACCCGCGCAGGCGCTGTTACCACGCCCGCTTGTCGCAGACCACCACCGATGGATTTTCGCACGTGTCGAGCGCGCTTTATGAAGGCCGGTGTGCCAATGATCATGCTGCCGATTGGAGCGCCAAGGCCTTTGCTGAAACACAAGGAGACGCTGTCGAAGGCGGCGCAGTATTCTTTTAGCGTTCCTGCGCCGGCGGCAACTGCTTCCCATAGTCTTGCGCCGTCGAGATGGAGTAGTACGGGTGGAGATTGTGCTCGAGCCCATTTTGAGATGGCTTGACATTCTGAGAGTGGCATGATTGTGCCGGAGAGTGTGTTTTCGAGGGAGATGAGACGGGTGGGACAGCTGTGCACGTCGTCGTCGAGGACGGCGTGTTTCTTTATGTCTTCTAGAGTTAAGTGGTGCTTGTTTGCGGGGACGACGCCTTTGACGAGTGCGCCGCATAGTGCTGCTACACCGCCGGCTTCCCATTCGAGGATATGTGAGCGGTGGTCTGTGAGCACAGAATGCGGTGGACCGGCGAGATGCGTGCGTATGGCGACTTGGTTGCCCATTGTGCCGGAGAGGACGAGGAGGGCGGCGGGGTGGCCTGTGAGAGAGGAGATGAGGTGTTCGAGGGAGTTTGTGGTTTCGTCTTCCATGAAGACGTCGTCGAGGAGGGTGGTTGAGGCTATTGCTTCGAGCATGGAGGTCGTGGGGGTGGTGATTACATCGCCTGTAGAAAGAGTGGTTAGTGAGTGTAGGATGTGACAAAGGCAGAGGAAACGTACTTCTGAAGTCAAAGGCAGCTGAGCCTGGTTGTGACCAATTGTTGACTTTGGTGTCTGGACCAGAGAAGCTCTGGGCTCTCTTCTCGATTTCGGGAATGTTCATGCCGTTGGTGCTCATATTGGAGGATGTGTTGAAGGATTGATAGGAGGGATGGATGGGGGACGGTGATGTCTTTTGTTTTGAGGCGACACGAACAGCTCTAGTGATGGATATGGCTTTCAGAAGAGATTTCGAGACTCTTGTAAACATATATGACTGAACGAGTGCAACAAACAAGAGAAGCAATCTGTCTAGTTCTACAGAAACACAGAGAAGGGATGAAGTGTTGGTAAATCTACCCCGCATTGCGGGGTCAATGCGTTGTATACTCCGCTGTATACAACAACTCTCACGCCACGACATTTCAAGACCATTTCTGCAACCTCATCATGCTGCCAATATAGCGGTAATGCCATCAACCATGCCATCCCCCTCTCCACCCTCCTTCGGCTTCTCCTCACCAAGCTTTTCATGGTCCTCATACTCCCAGTACCGCCCCACGTACCCCTTGTCCCTCTACAATCTCATCTTCGACTACCATCGCACCCAAGGCAACAACTCCTTCACCAGTGCCCACGACATCGGTTCCGGCGCAGGCATAGCAGCCTCAGTTCTATCTCAACACTTTGAAACCCTACACGTCTCAGACCCATCCGCACATAATCTGAATAATGCTCGTCAGAACCTTCGTAATCATGTAGACAGCGCTCCTCAACCAAAATGCAAAATCACCTTTTCCCAAACTCCAGCTGAAAAAGCCGGCGTAGTACCAGATGGCAGCGTAGATCTAGCCACCATATTCATCGCACTACACTGGACCGACGCACCCAAAGCCGTCGCAGCTACAGCAGCATCGTTGAGGAGAGGAGGCACGTTAGCCTTGTTGCACTACAGTCCACGATTATACATCCCCGATAATCCTCGTGCCATGGCTGCGTGGGACCGGGTCATGGATGCACATTCGCGTAATATCCACGATACGCCTGGAGATTTGGAAGGCGGACGACGAGCACATCCGCAGAGTGATTCGGGATTGGATTATGTGGAATTATCGCCGGATGTGTTTGAGAACGGGATTAGGCGGTTGTATATTAATACGAAAGGTAGAGGTGGCATGCCGTTCGCTAAAAGCGTGACTGCAGTAAAGGAGGACTGGTTTGAGGTGCTGGATAGTCGGGTAGGTCGGGAGGACGTTGTTGAGAAATGGCAAGATGAGGAGGATTGGGGAAGGATCGTCGATGGAGACTGGTTTCGAGGGTACTTTGAGACGATACAGCCGACGCCGGACGTTAATAAGCTGGAGGGTGAGTTCCGTGAGTTGAAAGAGGCGGTTGATGAGGAGGGCGGGAAGACAAGAGTCCTGTGGAGTGTTGCTGTTGTGCTTGCTACCAAGAAATAAGAACAGCTGGTGACCCATTGCATCGGTCTGCTGTTCCGATAGTGCTTGTCGTGCCGGCGATTTATAACAAGAGCTCATACATAATTTTAATCATATTATAGCACTTTCATTGTTCTAGGCCTTAATATGATCATTCCCAGAACAGGAAGCTCATGGTAACTCCTCCTAGACAAAGAAGGCCTGGCGCATCAATACTCGCCCATTTCACTGCTTCTCATTCTGCGCATACACAAAATTCGCACCAACAGGCACAAGCCCATTCTCAGTAGCCCACTGTCTCACACCCATCCTCTCACCCTCAAAACCCCAATGTCTTCTCTCCTTCGGCACCGTCAAGTTCAAAGGCTCACTGGTACCATTGAGAGGACTGAATGCCACAAACACATATCGGTGCTTTCCAGTCTTTGGCGGTGGTCCAGGAGGCTTATACGGCAAGATATCGACAAGACCGTGCGTAGGCGCTTCATCTTGCACAGAAGAGCTCGAGGTTGTATTGAGCTTCATTGGGACACCAATGGCAAGCCAATGGGCCATCTCGCTCCATTTCGGGTCATCTCTTGATGGCGCATCAGGGTCTGTCAATGCAATGACGAGGTTGTTGAGTGGAATCGTTGGCTTCGGTGCAGGGTGCTTGCCATGTTTGTCATGTTTCTTGTGGTTGAACATGTCAGACATGTCTTCGTCATCATCTCCTTCGTCATCACCTGGCTCCAGCAAGGTGATAGTAGGTTGATGTTTGAGCTTCTCGGGGTCGAGTGTGTTACCCAGTGCAGCGCTTGCATGCTTGCCCCAGGTTGCGTTGATGAGGAAGGAGGAGTGGAAGTCGTCGACGACGGTGGGAATGATTTCTGCGAGCTTCAATCTGCGCAGTTGTGTTAGGCATCTACTGGGAATAACTTGAGCACTCGACTTACTCATGGCGGACGGCCTCGGATGAGGGAGGGCCGTGGAAATGTGGCTTCTTGGTGCTGCCTAGGAATTGCTGAGGTTCGTCAAGTGGTGCAGCAGTGGCACAAGCTGCTGCTAATGCCAATGAGAATTGGACGATGTGCATGGTTGTGGTGATGCAAAATGCAAGGAGGAAGGTCATTAAAGTGACGTAGAAGTTAACCCACAGTCTTCCTCCAGATTGATCACTAGCTCGCTTTAAAGTTCAGGTACCGAATCACTTGAAACATGGTAGTCCACCTTCTGAGAGACCCTTAAGAGCGAAAGGGCACGGAAACAGCAGCCCGTACTATCTTGGGCAGAATTGTGAAACTTGGGTTATTTTCTTTTAATGAAAGAACTATAGCTTAAGCTATGGAATGACTGTCATCGTCGTCTTCCGATCTTGCGGATGGCAGACTCTTGTCGTGGATCAAATGTGTCCAGCAGAATGTGTCCAGCACTAAATACAATGTGCAATGCGCAAATTGGGTATCGTTCTCGTTGGGTATCTGTCGCCGTTCATTCGGCGCCCATGTCATGTCTCTGTTCAGGTCCAGCCAGTAGCGCCATGTTGGTGTACCCTCATCATATATCTATCCGTTGATGTCCTCCTCGTAAAACTCCAGAAAGCAAATGGTCGTAAATGGTGTGGTGTAAGTGTCAGAGCACACTTCACAAGAAGGGAACAGGCGAGTCCTCAATTTTTGGAGCATTGACAAAGTCGTCAGATGTAGCGACGAAGCCGTAGTTGGTTGCAACATTGTAATCGCAGAGCTCCTTTGCGCCAAAGCCGGTGGTCATGGTACCGCAGCAGTCACCGAGCATGATGCAGTCGTATCCCCAGCTATAGCCATCAACTAGAGTGCCTAGCACGCACTGGTCGGTATTGACGCCTGCAAACATGATGGTCTTCTTGCCACTCTCTTGAAGGTATCGAGATAGATCTCCGTTGGGGTTCCAGAGTCCGCTTGGTCTGTTCTTGTCAAAGTAGAGATCTTCTTTGGTAGCGACATCGAGGAGAGGGTCGTAGATTTGAGCATTCCAGCTGCCCTTCCACAAGCATCGTCCTTGGTTGTCAGGAAGTTCTGCGCCCAAGCCGACGTGCCTGGTCCGAGTTAGATTTGTTTCGTAGGTTGAGGTGATCCGAATTAACATACCATCCAATGCCAGTCATCTCGGCGCGGTTACGGCAAAAACCTCGTTGAACAGCGGGAGGCATGACACGGAGATCATCCTCGTTGATTCCCCAGTTGAGCCAAATGACTTGGATGTCTTCTTCGCGGCATCGCTCAATGACCTTGAGAGTAGGCTGAACTGCTGTGATGCCTTCTTTGTGGTCGCGGCAGGATGGGTGGATGAAGTAGTTTTGCATGTCGATAACGAGTAGGACCGTCTTTTCAGGGTCCTAGATAACAGGCGTTAGCTATTGTCGTAGCAGAGGTTGTTTCATAAGTTGGTTGAGAGGACTTTGACTTTAACTCACTATCATGCAGCCACGGTGGTTTCTGATGCCGTCGTCTGCATCGATAACGAGTTTGGTGCGAGAGCCTCGCGAGAGATCAAAGCGCTTGGTCTCAGCAATGTAGTGCCATTGATCATCCCCTCCGAAGGCGACAGAGGTCGGAATCTCCTTGAGATCAGACGGATTGCCAACGACGGGGAGGGCGGCGAGAGAAAGATTGGTAGCTTCTTCGATGTAGACTGCTGACGGGGCCATGTGGTGGTCGGTTTGTTTGCCGCTGAAGAAGTGTTTCTGTGTGTGTGAGATGAAGAAGGTGGAAGAAGAGGCGAAAGAGGTCACACGATGATTTCTCTCGAATTTATTGAGCGACGGTAGCTGATGTGTCACAGCTCCACGTGCAAGCGCGTCTGCTTTCGTACCGAGATTGGCGGTGGAGCAGCTTGCTCGGTATCGCAACTTGGCAAAGGCTGTGGTGAAGATTCTAGACAAAGGGCTCTTTGTCAGGGCAGCAATGGTGAAGGAGGTAGAATGAGGCTTTGGTGTGGCAAGAAGTATTACTTAAGGTGAAGAGAAGTCTGAGAAGGGAGGAAAGGCAGCGCTTCTAATATATTGGTCCTTATCTCTAACTCTAGGCTGTTTCAGTTGTGCTTGGCCTCGTGCCTCGTCGGAAAGTGATACCTTATCTTTGTCCGTCATAACATTCAGGTGCTTATCTTGGAAGTGAAACTGAGGTTAAATGAGGCTGGGATGGTACTTTGGTACCAGCTCAAGCATAACTTTGCCCATTTGCTTGCAAGATAAGCACCGTAAGTGCCTGATAGATAGACAGATGGTCTCCTGTTCTTCCCGATGCTAATGTGCATCCTGTGAATCCCCCTGCCCATCTTTTCGTCAGTGTTTTGGCGGATTCATCATTTCAAGTCTTATCAGGCATGTCACGTCACGAGCATCTTACCTGACGGAGTCGTGCCGCCCCACAATTTAGTCATCACGATCCTACACGACAAGCATAAAGATAACGAGCTTGCCTGCCTCAAATGAATTAGTCTTGTTCCAGGAGTGTCTGCTCCGAGCTTAATGCATGTTTCAAAGTCCCATGCTAAAGCGCATCATCGAGATCGCATCCTGGCCATGGTTACTGTCCCTGATCGATCTTCCTCTGGTCTTCCAAGCATGGTATAAACACGGCAAGTTGCGGGAGAAGAAGAAGATAGAGAAGGCCTTGGGCTATAGTCTTCTCCGTATCAGTCTGAGACTGATCACCTAGCCACGTCATAAATACAATGATGTCTCCTACGTAGGCCTCAACTCAGACTTGTTCCTTGAACACATGCACTTGTTATTGTCCTGAAAGCATTCGTGATCGAATTGTGTGTTCATAGGATGGAGAAGTTAAAGATTCCAACCCACGCTGTTTCAAGTGTTGCTCGACTCTAAGTCTGCTTGCTGCCAAAGTATTATTATAGCAATTGAGTCCGGTGTCTTCGGATTTCCAGTATCCTGTGATGATGCTGTGATGCCAACTCTACAGCCTGTGACCTAGTGACCTTCCACAACCACAATAGCATAGTCGTGGGTATAGGATGTATGGTAGTGCTTTGTTCTCCAAAATGCTTGCGTCACATCTCAGATCAACACTGTCGTTGGTTGGTTCCGCAACTGGCATTGCACTAGCGTCATATATAGTGGACTCTAGCTCCTCTTTGCTCTGCGTGAAAAGCGTATACTGACACGGGTTCAAGTCATTGTCGGGACATCCGCGGGAGTGACAAGGTCACGTGCGCAGGCAAGAGCTAGGCAGGGTAAGGTATGCCTAGGCTGTTTTTGGACTTGGAGACTTGGAACAGAGTTTCAGAGGAACTTCATCATAATTCAAAAGTGATTGCATTTGGGTCAAGCAAATAGCGCCCTGAAGCAGTGTACTAAGCACATTCTTGCTCTTCAACTCCGCGACATATACACTCACTAGCCCGGAGCTGTTCTTTAACCATCAACAAGAATTCGAAACATACGCGCGCACTTGGTCATCTCAGCTGAAGAAACATCTCGTCTGGGCCCCTGTATACAAAACGATATCGTCCTGTCAACAATAGCAACCAACCACAATGGCAACACTCGGCGAGGATTTGCTCAACACTGTGAATAGACTGCAAGATCTCGTCTTCAACACCATTGGCACAGACTCGCTTGACCTGCCCCAAATCGTATGTGAAACTCACAGCAGGAGCTGCTACGGAATGAGAGTAGCCCAGAGTCAGACTGCGGATGCTGATAGTGTGCCCTGATATAGGTCGTCGTTGGATCACAATCATCTGGAAAGTCGTCTGTACTTGAAAACATTGTTGGAAGAGATTTCCTACCAAGAGGTAGTGGCATTGTCACACGGCGACCACTCATTCTACAGCTCATCAACGTTCCGAGCGAACGATCGGACAAACCAGAAGGAGATGAAGTACATGACCCGCACACCCCAGCCAGCGTTGCAGGTCAGCAAGAATGGGCAGAATTTCACCACTTGATGGGTAGACGATACACAGACTTCCAAGACGTCAAGCGAGAGATTGAGAACGAGACCGCAAGAATAGCAGGAAACAACAAGGGCATCAACAGACAGCCTATTAACCTCAAGATTTATTCTCCACATGTTCTCAGTCTCACACTTGTCGATCTTCCTGGCTTGACAAAGGTTAGCAAGAGTAAATGGATGAAGTGTCCGCGCAAGAATAACGTGTAGATTCCAGGTACCAATCGGCGACCAACCTTCTGATATCGAGCGTCAAACACGAAACCTCATTCTCGAGTACATCGCCAAGCCCAACAGCATTATCCTTGCAGTCTCACCCGCAAATGTAGATCTGGTTAACTCAGAAGCACTTAAGCTTGCCAGACAAGTAGATGGCCAAGGGAAGAGGACGATTGGTGTACTTACAAAGGTTGATCTTATGGATCATGGTACCAATGCCATCGATATTCTGTCTGGACGTGTATATCCCCTGAAGCTCGGTTTCGTTGGTGTCGTAAACAGGTCGCAACAGGATATCAATGGTGGAAAGCCACTGGAAGATGCCCTACAAGCAGAGCGGGACTTTTTCAAACACCACCCTGCGTACCGCAACATGGCTGCAAGATGTGGCACTCAATATCTTGCAAGGACGCTGAATGTCACACTAAAAACACACATCAGAGAAAGGCTACCAGACATCAAGGCTCGTCTAAACACTCTCATGGGACAGACACAACAAGAGCTTGCAAGCTATGGTGACCTTGCATTCACAGGCAAAGAACACAGAGGCTCCCTTATTCTGCAACTCATGACGCGCTTCGCCTCTTCCTTCATCTCCTCCATCGACGGTACATCATCTGAGATCTCGACAAAAGAGCTTGGAGGAGGTGCCCGCATCTACTACATCTTCAACTCCGTTTTCGGCAATTCTCTCGAGACAATTGACCCGAATATGAATCTTGCTATCTCCGACATTCGAACAGCTATCAGGAACTCAACTGGACCACGCCCTAGTCTATTTGTGCCCGAATTAGCATTCGACCTACTTGTAAAGCCTCAGATTAAGCTTCTGGAAGTGCCTAGCCAGCGTTGTGTTGAATTGGTATATGAAGAGCTCATTAAGATTGGGCACACTTGTGGGTCGAATGAGCTCAGTCGCTATCCCAGATTACAAGGCAAACTAATTGAAGTCGTTTCTAATCTGCTTCGGGAACGACTTGGCCCAACTTCAGGCTATGTCGAATCACTTATCTCCATTCAGCGCGCCTATATCAACACGAACCACCCAAACTTTCTCGGCGCAGCTGCAGCAATGTCTTCAGTGATGAACGACAGGCAGGAGAAGGAGAAGAAGGTTATGGCAGCAGCAGCAGCGGCAGCTGAAAAGGCTAAGCAAGCAAAGCGGAAACCTACGAATGGCATGAATGGGCACGAATTGGACGATGAGGAGCTTGATGCACCTAGCGCGAAGAACGATAGAATGCCTGTACGTGGTCGCGACTTCCAATCCGGCCGCAGTCAGTCACCGGCTGTACACAAGGGCAGCATCAGCGGAGCTTCTGGGATGCAAGGTTTCCGAGGTTCTTCACCACCACGTGTTCCTGGCCAAGGCTCTGGTCATGCTCGCGATAGCTTCTTGAACTACTTCTTCGGAAAGGATGGTGGTCTTCCAGGTGGCCCTCCCGGAGCACTCCCAGTACAGTCTTCCCAGCAGTTACCTGGCCAACGCCATGTTAGCCAACATAGTGAACCCAGCTTCGCCGCAAGTTTGCGTAGGGGTGACCCGAGAGTGCTTGATCGAGCGATGATGGAGCCTTTGATGGATGAGATGGACAGTGTGTCCATGGTAGATGGTCCTTTGATGGTATGTACAACAATACAGTCTTGGAAAATGCTCAACACTAATCTATATCTAGCCTCTGGAGTCCGATGCACCAGCGCTAACAGAGCGCGAAGCTCTCGAAACCGAACTCATTCGCCGACTGATCTCTTCATACTTCAACATCGTTCGGGAAACGATTGCCGATCAAGTCCCCAAAGCAATCATGCATCTGCTGGTCAACCACTCCAAGGACGTTGTTCAGAACAGGTTGGTGAGTGAGCTGTACAAGGAGGACTTGTTCCAGAATCTGCTATACGAGGATGATGCGATCAAGGCAGAAAGAGAGAAATGCGAGAAATTGTTGGGAACATACAAAGAGGCCATGAATATCATTGCGGAGGTGGTGTAAATGAGGGATACTATTGTACAATTACAGCATGGGTAAGGCCACCGGAAGACCTGGGCGCATCGTGTGAGGTTAGGGAGTTTCGAACTTCAGTTGATATCAGAACCCCTTCCATCTTATACTCTCCGGCTCTATTTAAATGTATATCATTATAACGAATTACCCACTGAAACATATTCATCTCCAACTTGCAACCCATGCTATCAGATCACTCCCCGATCACATACGTACAACCTTCACTGCCCACCCACACCTCATGCCTTCGTCCTGCATCTACATCAAGCCTAGCACCCACACCAAATGTCTCCTTTATAGGTTTCGGGTCATCAGGATACGTGATAGTAAGCTCGCCTCGCAGTATCAGGTGAGTAGTCAAGCCTCGATGTGAGTGAGGCGAGTAGTGGGCATTTCTAAGCCAAAGGTCAGACAGAAGAAGATTCAGGGACTGTCTAGGACTTGCTTTCGATCGGTCCATGTAAAGATGTGTTTGAAACCTATCGTGACTGTCAGGAAGCTCTTATGATAGACTGAGCAGAGCACTAGGCAATGGGAAATGCATGACGACATCTGCAGAATGGTTCACGTACCCCAGGAAGCCACCTTCTTCTCAGCTTCTGCAGCTGACATGCTGTTTTGTGACATTACTATCGTCGTGAAGCAATGTGCCAAGGTAGGAAGCTATTTTGCTGTTTCAGCTTCATGGTTCGACTCGGATTTGCCCCTTCCCCGCATGACGCTCCTCTGTCAACAGATCGGCACGACTGCTCAGATTGTGCAACAACCACGAGCAAGACGTCTCTACCTACCTGAGTGCTGCTAGGGATACCTTCATTTCCTTGACCTAAGAAATAAATATCATCCTTTCCTCGTTTTACACGTTCTCCTCCATAGTACTCTCGGCATGTCCACGTCCACAACAACAACCCCTCGAGCAGGAGGTGGGGTAGACTCGACTGTGGACCAAGAAAAGAGACTTAACCTTACTTCGCCAAGCATCCTCAAGCATGTCGATGCACTAGCATCCACAGATACTACACAGGATATACTGGACTACCTGTCTTCACCATTAGGAAACGCGCAAGCTCCGCCCCTAAGCAATGACCTGAGTTATCCTCTACCTAATTACTTCATCTCTTCTTCTCATAATACTTATTTGTCTGGAAATCAACTGTCGAGTGATTCAAGTGCTCTGGCGTATCGAAATGTGAGTCTTCGTTTTTTAGCCATTTTGCCATTTTGTTCTGTTGTGCTGATGGTTACAGGTACTTCTGAGGGGTTGCCGTAGTGTGGAGATTGATGTTTGGGATGGCAAAAGCAGGGACGATTCGAGTGACGATGAGGCGCAGGGCAGCGAGACTCATCATGGCATCCGTGAACGCTTAGGCCTCAAGCAGTCGTCGGATCACCAGCAAGAACACCACCGAAGTTTAAAGGACAGATTGTTAGGCCACCATGAGTCTTCACGGGAGACGAAGGCACCACAAACGTCCGACAGCGCACATGAACCTCCACTCGACGTAATGTCACAGAGGATTACACCATGGAGGAGTGGTAGTCGTGTTGAGCCACGAGTCCTGCATGGTCAGTAAGTACACTGCGCGGAGTACGAACTTGCAAACTGATTGCATTCTCAGGTCATACTCTCACAAACGCTGTCCCATTTCGTAGTGTATGTGAAGCCATACGTGATGCCGCTTTCGTGACCAGGTATGCTCTACCACAATCAAGCTCATACTGAGGACGAGGCTTCCCTAACATCTATGCAGTGACTTGCCTGTTGTCATCAGTCTTGAAATCCATACATGTCACGCACAACAAGAAATCATGGTCGAGATCATGCGAGATGTCTGGCATGGGTTACTGCTACAACCTCCTGATCACACTAGTGCTGTTCTGCCATCACCAGCTGATCTGCGGCGGAAGCTGTTAATCAAGGTCAAATACACTGGACCACAGGCAGCAAAGAAGCGAATGACCATGACAGACGCAGAGCTTAAAAAAACCAACACACATGGCAGTTCAGATACAGAGCCAGAAGAACAAACACCTACCAATAGCAAGATGAGTAAGATAATAAGCTTGCTCAGTGATATGGCCGTCTACACGCGAGCATACTCATTCAAGGGCTTTGATAAGCCTGAAGCACAATCACCAACGCACGTATTTTCGCTTTCGGAGAATGCTTTGACAGAAGCTCAAGCAGACTATCATCAGCATGCAAAGATCTTTGAGCACAACAAGGTACGTCTGATGTCACACAATAAAGAGGTAATCAGACTAACGCATATGACAGCATTTCATGATGCGCGCCTACCCCAAAGCCCTACGCCTAACCTCCACAAACCTCAACCCACCCCTCTTCTGGCGCCAAGGAGTTCAAATGGTCGCACTCAACTGGCAAGACTGCGACAAAGGCATGATGATCAACGAGGGCATGTTCGCAGGCACAGGCGGCTACGTCCTCAAACCTCCTTTCTACCGCGGTGGTGGTGGTGGTGGTGGTGGTGGTGGTGGTGAAGCTCCAACCACTCCCCACCGCACAAAACGCGCACGCACCATGACCCTCACCATCGAAGTCTTCGCAGGCCAAAACCTCTCGCTCCCCGCCGACAAAACCCACGACCGTGACTTCCATCCCTGGGTCAAAAGCAGCTTACACGTCGAAACACTCGAGGGCAAACTCAACAGCAACAACAGCAGGATAGCACAACAGCCAAAACTCAAAGTACACACTGTGAATGGGCAAGGACGGAATCCAACATTTTCGACTCGTCCCGGACATGGTTCGTTGTTGACCTATAGGAACGTGTTGCTGGACGAGGAACAGCTGTGTTTTGTCAGGCTGAAGGTTGTGGATCGGGATAGGATGGCTAAGGATGATTTGGCGGCTTGGGCTTGTATTAGGCTGGATCGATTGAGGGAGGGATTGAGGGTTGTGAGGTTGTGGGATCGTGATGGGATGGGCGATGGTGGGTTGCTTTTAGTGAAGGTGTCGAAATACTTTTGATGGCGAGGGAGACATCATGAGATGTGAGACGAGGTTCCCCTAGGTGTGAGCGTAATGACTGTACTCGACAATCGAGCAGGAGCACGATGAAGCTCACGACGCGATAAATCATTGAGGTAATGGAACCACAATGCACAATATACCCTATGCAGACATCGGATCTTGTTTTGTGCACCAATAGATGGATATACTGTAATGTTGCAGAGACAGGGGATGTATCACAACGCAGATCAACATCGAGCGAGTGAACGTAATCGAGCAGGAACACAATGAAGATTACGACGCTATGAGGTCTCAAGACAATACACCTTCAACACTAAGCAAACAATGAGACTTCTTCACCACCAGGTTGATATTTTCGTAATGTTTCAGAGATGGGGAGATGTATCACTACGCAGATCAGCATCAAGCAATGGTATTCGCGGGACACCCAAAAGTTTTTTGTTTGATTGCATAATGGTCTTTCTCTTCCTCCAATGACAAACGAGTCCCACATTGATAGATGAGGAGACGACGTATACTGAGGAGGGTGGTGGTCAAGGTACGTGTATATCAATGTCACGATGGAGCGTTGTGTTGACAGCTTTAGTCGATGGCAGAACGGAGAACATAGAGTGAATCCTGGAAGTTTGTTGTCATGGTCATGCATTCTCTTGAGAAGAAAGATCTGTCGTCGTGTCGATATCGCCGAGACATCAGACGCGAGCTGCAAATCGTGTTTTCGTCTAGCTCGTCCCTGTACCTCTCGAATCCAGGAGGATGGATGGATATCTCTTTTGATTCCTCTTTTCCCATCTCACTCTTCACCCCGACATCATTTGCTTTCGCCTTTGCTCATCTCTTTCCTTCACCAACGATCCAGTCTACGACGACTCAGAGGTGCCAACCTGGCTGATACCACGAGCACCCTTGGGGACACCAGTGCGGAAACCGTTCTTGAAGAGTCTGGGAACGCCCTTGAGAGTACGCATACGGCCGGATCCGGTGGTCTTTCTGCGCTTGGCCTTCTCGCCCCATTGGACTGTTTCAACATTGTGTTAGTCTTGTCTTGTTTTTCTGGTAGGTTGATTCGTGCTTTGATGCGGTGATTTAGAGTTGTTGTTGGAGTGGCCGAGGACAGCGATTTTCGATGGCTTGATTGGATTTTCTTTGAAGCTGGTGCGATGGTTGAAAACTTACACTTTCGGGTCTTAGCGGCGGGGTATCCGCATGATGAGCAGGTGTGCTTCTGAATGTGCATGGAACGGCGACCTGATGTACGATATCTTGTCAGCTACAGCCCTGTCTTTCTTTATCGTAGGTATCCCAATTCTCTTGCTTCACTCGATCCAGTTCGAGTAGCCATAACGCTTCCATCTCAACACTTCACATCCTGCTCAACTCCAACCCCTTCAATTATTCCATCTCTTTCTTTCTTTCACCATTTCTTGTGATCGGGGAGTCCTTACCGCAGCGTCTGCACAGAGTGTGCGACTTGTTGTGGCGCTTTCCGAAACTGGAGGTACCCTTGGCTGTTATATGTCAGATCCTTTGATTCTTTCTCTTTCGCTTTGTCGTTGTGATTGTGTGGTGCGGGCTCGACGTACTCATGATGGGCGGCTAGATTGACGGGTCAGTAAGAAAAGCGAATTCAAGAAAGTAGAGTGCGTGCGTACCTGAAAATATCACTGTTTGGATTAGTAGAAAAGTCGCTGGACGTCGGTGGTGATGATTTTTCGGGGCTTGTGTGGGCGAGGTTCGAGCCTGCCAAGTCTGGTACGCCACGGAAACCTGCCGCCTGGCTATGATCACGTGACTGAGAGCTATTATGCTTGCAGTTATTTTCTTATAATATTTACAGTCCATGGCTTTTAGATAACGAAGAGCAAGAGGAGCATTCGAGCTTGGAACTCGATACTCGACTGGTAAATGTCTACCAAAAATACGTCAAATGCACCTCTATGTCCCAGTATGCTGCAGTGACCACTTTACTCTGGTCTTGGTCTTTTTGCACCATGTGGGTTGTTGTAACCATCAGCACCGCCTCCAGTGACGCCTCCCATCTGCTGATTTTGGAAGAATGCCGGATTGAAGTGACCTGCGTTGTTGTTGAAGCCACCTAAACAAGTTAGCACCTGTCATCTTCAAGCAGACTATTCATCCGACTTACCACCCATTGCTCCCATAGCACCCATATTCATCCCCATCCCCATACCCATGGGGTTCATCTGCATGGGCATACCACCCATTGCCGGCATACCGCCCATCATCATGCTACCTCCACCGCCACCACGATTGAAGTTATTGAACATGCCTCCACCACGGCTGCCGCCTCTCATACCACCATTCATCATGCCTCCTCCGCCTCTGAAATTGTTATTGAAGCTGCCCATGTTTCCCATGTTTCCGCCAAAACCACCCATACCAGCGTTGAAACCACTACCGGCCATATTTCCTGCTAATCCAGCGTTATAGTTACCTCTACCATAACTGCCACCCCTACCACCCCTTCCGCGGTAATTTGGATTGTAGTCGCCTCGTCCCGGTGGTACTGTACGTTCGTAAGCCCCACTACTGCTACCACCTCTGACCACGGCAGATCCACCGGCTCGTGCAGGCGCGTCTTTGGGTAGTGTCTTAAATGGATTGGATGTTGGGGAATGAAATTCCACAGTGTGCTTCTGCTTCTTGCCACCAGGACCTAATTCAAGGCCTTCGACATGATGTTTGACCGCACTTGCAGCTTGAGGCGAGTTGAACTCCAGATAAACTTGACTGAACGCTGGATTAGCGGGCGAAATACACATTGTACCATATAATTCTCCTACCCTTTGCTTTTGCCGTTAACCTTATGCTCATGAAAAGTGATTGTCGTCAGCTCAGGCTCAACGCCGCATTGATTCGCCCATCCCCTGATATCATCGTCATTGATCCACCAATCCAGTTCGGAGACGACAATTGCACTTGATGCTCCAGGCTCTAGTATACGCTCGTCGTGACCTTCCTTTCGCTTCACACCTTGTTGCTGGGATGTCTGCTCGGACGTCTCTTGTGGTTGTGTTTCATAGTAATCTTGCTGGCCTTGATTGGCGGAGTCACTCTGCTGATGGTCTGGGTGCTCCAGCTTGATATCAATATCTTCTGAATATGGTTCCTGTGTCTGATCGTAGTCGTATGTATCGTCTAGTTGACCAGAGCCATTAGGTTTTGTGTCAGAGTATTCTTCTGCTTGTTGCTGATAATCTCCTGTTTCTGCGGCATCGTCACCATATATGTCAATGTCGAAGTTGTCGTCGTCGGCCATGTTTGTGGTGGTGTCACAAAGACAGAGATCAAATGGAGAGCTGTATGAAGTGCTTCTGATTCATAGATACAAACTATCAGTACATGTTCTGAAAAGACTGTGTTCTCCTCTGGCTTGACATTCTTGCTTCTCTGACCTAGTCTTGTTTTCTGTACTTTCATTGTCTGCCTTGATCTGCCCGCCACTCATAGTATGCTTGGATAACGTACATGATGTGTTACAGTTGTGCACAAAGATCTGGTAGCAATCTTCGCTAATCCAGTCTAAGACAAAGCAAGAAGAAAGATAGGAAAAATGAGAACAATCGAGTCAAGCTCGAGTACTCCTTCTGTAGCCCAAGAGAGACACTCCTTGACCCAACAATCCTTTAACAACCGAGCGTTCGTTCTTGCTTGGTTCAGGATAGCTCTTGAAGTGTCTGAAAGCAGTACGAAACGCGACTGGTAGATATAGTGATTGGAACGAGGAGGTCCTAGTATGGAGACTGGAGCGCGAAGACTTTTGTATTGAGCAGACCTGCTGCTGCTGACACAGGAACACCTGGTAAACTGTAAAGTGAGGTCGACTTTAGGAGGCCAATGGGTCCAGTCTTGGCAAGTGCTAGCCTGGCCTTACACTACCCCAGATCTTGAGCCGCATTCACATTACATTGCCAAAACACATCTGCGCGAACCAATACATCTTTACTATATCGACATCAGCCATTCTCACGTTCCTCCCTCTCAGTTTCTCGTCATCAACTCAATCCACACCATGTCTTCGTCAGCACCGCAAGATCAGATCACCGAACTCCTCGACGTACCTAGAGACTTCTTGAAAGAAGGTACACAGTTTATCAACCGTATGTGGCCTATATGTCTATTGAGGAATTCCTAACGCGAGCACTAACACGATGATACAGGTTGCACAAAGCGTACGTAGCATTCCCGCATTTCATACCACATCACACCTTCCTCTGCGCCTGTCTCCCTATATCGCAACACGACACCCCTATATCTGCAATGAGATGGACTTGAGACAAGCTGCGAGACATCTCAGTCGCAGAAAGGAGACAATCAAAGAGATCGTGCAGCGCACAGACAAGCTCTTGCGAAATAGTAACGAGTGAGGAATCTTGCTCAAAGAAAGATTGCGCACGCGACCAGCCTTTACGAGCGAGCGAAACAGGTCACAAAGCTAATAGCAATCTTCGCAGCCGACCAAAGAGAATTCCTGAAGATCTGTCAAGCAGTAGGCATGGGTTTTTTGGTCATGGGTGTCATTGGTTACGTTGTCAAGTTGGGTATGTGGAAGATTGGAGGAGATTGAGCGAGACGATGCTAATAACTGTCCAGTACATATCCCGGTGAATAACATACTGGTTGGTGGTGCGTGATATAGTGGCGAGGTCCGCGTTCTTAAATTACGATGAGACATGCTCGAGAAGTCTGAAGTACATTTTGGGCAGGCTTAGAAATGGCATGGGCGTCCAAGGGGTTAAGAATATCGATCAAAGGGGATTCAATCTAAACTTGAAAGAGATAAAGCAGAAAGCCATGTATGCATATAAAGACGTCCGCCATCGAGCACCAATCAACGAGCAAAAGCCGACATCGTTGACCACAATGTTACCTATCCCAGATTCTCATACCACCCATTATACCTATTCCATAAGTTCATTAGGCCAGCCTTTACATACCCACCCACTTCGTTCCAAACCACATGATCAGATACGCCATCGCAGCCACCACCATGCTCACGATTCGGATCCTGCTGAAGCTCTGGCGTAGTAGTCATTGGTCGTCATCGTCATCTCCTCTATACATCCTTCGCGCTCTCCTCGCCCCAGCTGCTGAAGGCAACGGCGGCTCGCCATAATATGTCGGATCCCGCTGCAACTTCGCATTGACCCTTAGGCCCATCTTGGGTTCGCCTTCATCTTCATCCACGCCATCGTTCCAGGTATGCGTCGTGCACGTTCCCCACTCCTTACCATAGCCATTCCACGAAGTCGCCGCAATCACAGGTGCAGTTGGATGCCAAGCTACATCTCTGATGCAGGTGCCCCAATCCGTGCTATGGTTCCAGCCGAACCTCGATAATTGTCCATGCGGTGGTTTCGGCCTGGAATCTCTCGTAGCCGCTAATACGTCAATCTTCTTTGCCAATGTCGCGTCCATGTTGTAGATGTAGACGCTTCCATCTGCACTTCCACTGTACACGTATCTGCTGTCCGTGCTACCTGGTGGACTGAAGTGGCAGCGGATGAGGGTGTTCATGACTTTGTGGCCGCGATATGTGACCACGCTGCAATCGTCCTCGTGAGGTCCGGTGTAATCATGGTCTTCGAAGGTGCCGCCACGGTAGTCGAAATCATGGTTCATATATCGTCTGTAACTGCGATCGTCTGCTTTGGAACTATCATGCATCTTACGCAGATCCCAAAGTTTCATCGTCTGGTCTTTGCCGTTACTCAACACGTAGCGACCGTCACCTTTGGAGTCGATGTATGTGACGCCCTCGGTATGTCCGAGCATCACACCGGCGGGACGTCCGTCGCCGAGCGAGCGTCTGTCCCATACTTTGATTGTACTATCGTCTGATCCAGAGTAGAGGATATGGGGAGCTGACTTATCACCGTAACAAACTGCATTGACCTCGTCATCATGGCCATTGATTTGAACGATCGATTTGCGACTTTCCAGGTCATAGACGAAGATTGAGTTGCTATTGGTGCCGGCGACGATCTCTGTACCATCGCCGGAGAAACGAATTGAGAAGGTCTAAGAAGGATGTATTAGTGATGTACAGTCCACTGATTGTGAATGTGGAAGAATTACGGCGAAACCAGATCGATGACGTTGTCGAGGGCCGCCGCGAGCGCTACCGCCGCCATGCATATCCGAGAGATCGAGAAAATAAGGCTCCGAATCCGTGTCTGGATCGGTATTGGCTAGAGCCACGATATGTGTCATTGTACTGGCAGCGAGATATTTGTTGTCCGGACTCAGTGTCGCATCGGTAATAGTCCAGGAGCCGGACATATATGGCACTGTTTTGTAGTGTCGCCAGCTGTAAGGATTAGAGGTGTCGTACATTCGCACCATGAAGTCTTGACAGCACGAGAAGAAGAAGTTGCCGTCTTCCGAAAACTGACCAGAATAGCATCTTGCGTCGTAGTTGATGATAGTGTCCGCCTTGGTGGATGGTAATAGTTCTTGAGAGACGAGTCTGTTGTGACTGCGCTCTTTGCCTGGAGATCCCAGTCCAAGCTCACGTTGCATGATCCGTGTTGCCACCTTCTTCCTTCTCCTCATTTGACCTTCTTGAGTTTCCGAATTGGTCTGCTTCGACAAGCCGTTTTCATGATCGTTGATGCCAAAGAGGCCAGACTCCATCAGAGCAGAACCTGCTGGTTGCGGCTCGAATGTTTTGGGAGGATGCGGCCTAAGATTCTGTGGTCTACGGAACCTTCGACGTGGTAAAACCTCCTCTTCCTCTTCCTCCTCATCGTCCCCCGTCAGACCAAAGAGCTGCGCAAGTCCACCGCCATTACTCCGCATTATCAACTGAACCAGTTGTTCTCTTGTCAACTGGATTGTATTACGAGTCTGTGGTTCGGCAGCAGCTACTGCTGGAGTTGTGGTATCTGTCACTAAAGCTTCGTCTTCTCCATTCTGTGCCTCGTTATCATCTTCCTCATCGTCTTCATCTGCGCCATCTTCTTCCTCGAAATCATCATCCTCATCGTCATCTTCCTCATCTTCGTCATCTGGATCTTCTAAGTTGAGTAATATGTTCCCATCCTCATCTTCTTC
>Ga0160428_1000124_pt1 | contig 94785 bp, 81 predicted proteins | sample SolpanmetagenomM_FD_108198 | JGI IMG/M metagenome (GOLD analysis project Ga0160428, IMG submission 108198) | Solar panel surface microbial communities from Lawrence Berkeley National Laboratory, California, USA - M | ecosystem: Engineered > Built environment > Solar panel > Unclassified ...
AGCCGAAGCTTAGTTAAGCGGAAAATCAGGCCGCACCAGCCGGGTGGCGGCCGCCTGCTTGTGTATGTACTCCAAGACTTGGTCGGGGTTGATGGCGACCCCGCTCAAATTAATCGAAATGGGGGTAAATCCCAAGGCCTGGTTGGCGGCGGCCAGCCGCTTTTTGAGCGGCGAGAGCTGCGCCAGGTACGCGCCTTCGTTGTGCAGCACGAGGCAGATAAACGGCTCGCGGTTGACGCTACGCAGGTAAGCATCGGCAATGTCGGTCCATTTGATGAGCCCCACGCCCAGCGTGCGGTCCAGGATGCCCGCATCGGAAACGCGCAGCCGGGGGCGGCTGTCGAAAAACTGCCACACCCCCACGGCCGCGCAGGCCCCGAAAAAAGCGATTCTTACCAGGCCCAAACCCCATTTGCCATCGGCGACTATCATCCACACGCCAGCGGCCACGAAGGCTAGCCCACCCAGGACCAGCAGGGCGTAGCGCCAGCGCGAATTATAATAGATGAGGTCTTCGGCCATCAACGGGGCTGCGCTTACGCCGGCTCGGCGATAATCAAATTGTGGTTGGTGTAAATGCAGATATCGGCCGCGATGTGCAGCGACTCTTCCACCATCTGGCGGGCGGTGAGGTGCGGGGCGTGCTTCTTGAGGGCCAGCGCAGCCGACTGCGCATACATGGCGCCGCTGCCGATGGCGGCCACGTCCATGTCGGGCTCCAGCACGTCGCCGGTGCCGCTCACGATGAGCAGCTCGTCCTTATCGCAGACGACCATCATGGCCTCCAACTTGCGCAGGTATTGGTCTTTGCGCCAATCTTTGGCCAGTTCGATGGCGGCGCGCTTGAGGTTGTTGCCGTAGGCGGCGAGCTTTTCCTCGAAGCGGTCGAGCAGCATGAAGGCGTCGGCCGTGGAGCCGGCAAAGCCAGTCACGACCTTACCGTCGTTGAGTTGGCGCACTTTGCGCACGTTGTTTTTGGCTACGTGCTTGTCCATCGTGGCCTGGCCATCGGCCCCGAGGGCAATCTGGCCGTTGTGGCGCACGCCAAGCACAGTAGTAGAGCGAATTTTTGGGAGCATGGGTATATCCTAAAAAACTGTCATCCTGAGCTTGCGAAAGCCCCCTCCCCGTCGAACGACTTGCGCGAGCTTCGTTCGACGGGCATAAGGTCCTTCGCAGACTCAGGATGACAGTCGGTAATTAATTTATCAGATGAGCATCCGCATGGGGTCTTCCAGCAGCCCCTTCAGGGTTTGCAGGAAGGCGGCGCCGGTAGCACCGTCCACCACGCGGTGGTCGCAGCTCAGCGTCACCTTCATAATGTTGCCGATAGCCAGCGCACCATCCTTCACCACGGCGGTTTGCTTGATGCCACCCACGGCCAGAATGCAGGCGTTCGGCTCGTTGATGATGGCGGTAAACTCGTCGATGCCGAACATGCCCAGGTTCGAGATGGTGAAGGTGCTGCCCTCCCACTCGGCGGGCTGGAGCTTCTTGCTCTTAGCCTTGCCAGCCAATTCCTTCACCTCGGTGGCAATCTGCGAGAGGCCCTTGCCGTCCGCGTTGCGGATAACCGGCACGAGCAGTCCCTCGTCCACGGCCACGGCAACGCCGATGTTGATAAGCTTGTTCTGGCGAATCTTATCACCGAGCCACGACGAGTTGATAACCGGGTGCTGGCGCAGGGCCAGGGCCGAAGCCTTGAGCACCATGTCATTGAACGACAGCTTGACCGGCGACAGCTCGTTGAGCTTCACGCGGGTTTCCATCGCCTTGTCCATCAGGATTTCCATCGTGAGATAGAAATGCGGGGCCGTGAACAAGCTCTCCGACAGGCGCTTGGCAATCACCTTGCGCATCGACGATACGGGCGCGTCGGTGTAGGTGCCTTCGGCAGCGGCCGGGGCCGGCGCAGCGGGCTTGGCGGGTGCCGGGGCAGCCGCCGGCTGCTCGGGCAGGGCTGCCTGGATGTACTCGCTCGGAGCCGAGGCCGGGGCAGCGGGCGCGGCGGCCGGCTGGGCGGCGCCGGGCTGGGCGTTTTCGAGGTCGCGGGCCACAATGCGGCCGTTTTCGCCGCTGCCCTTAATCTGGCGCAGGTCGAGGCCCTTGTCTTTGGCAATGCTCTTGGCGAGCGGGGAGGCAATGAGGCGGCCGGTGCTGGCTTCGGCCTGCGGCGCGGCGGCCGGGGCGGCAGCTTCGGCGGGGGCCGCCGCCGCCGGGGCGGCACCGCCGCTCTGGCCACCCAGCAGGGCCTGAATATCAGCGCCTTCTTCCCCAATAATGGCGAGCACGCCATCTACGGCCACGGCTTCGCCTGCCTTGGGGCCGGTGTAGAGCAGAGTGCCGTCTTCGTAGTTTTCCAGCTCCATCGTGGCCTTGTCGGTTTCGACTTCGGCCAGCACGTCGCCAGCTTTCACCTTGTCGCCCACCTTTTTCAGCCAGGCGGCGATGGTGCCTTCGGTCATGGTATCACTCATTTTGGGCATCCGTACCACGGTGGCTTTTTTGCCGTTGGCGGGGGCAGCCGGGGCGCTGGGGGCCGGCGCGGGCGCCGCCTGGGGCGCGGGCGCGGGGGCCACCGGGGGGGGAGTAGCCGCTGGCGCGGGAGCCGCCGCGGCCGGCGCCGGCGCACTACCCTGGCCGTTGAGCAGGCCCGAAATATCTTCGCCTTCCTTGCCCACGATGGCCAGCACGCCATCTACCGGCACGGAGTCTTTCTCTTTGGGGCCGATGTAAAGCAGAGTGCCGTCTTCGTAGTTTTCCAGCTCCATCGTGGCCTTGTCGGTTTCGACTTCGGCCAGGATGTCCCCGGCTTTTACTTTGTCGCCTACTTTCTTGAGCCAGGCCGCGATAACCCCTTCGGTCATCGTGTCGCTCATTTTCGGCATTTTGATAATTTCGGCCATCGGAAATTGCAGGTTGGGATTGGGGCTCAAAATTAGCCGCCAAAAGGTGGGGAAACAATTGGCCGGCGGGCCGGCGGGGGGGTGTAAGTTAGCGCGAAGGCGCCAAGTGGCTTACGTCTAAAAAATTGCGAATGGTGTAGCGCCCTCCCACGTAGTGCAGCTTGTAGAGGCAGAGGTTCTGATGCTCAAAGCCATCCATGCAGCGCAGCGGGTAGCCCAGCAGCTGGCACAGCAGCACGCGCAGGGCGCGCCCGTGCAGGCACACGAGCACGATTTCATCCTGGGGCCGGCTGTGCAGCAGCTCGATAAGCGGACGCTGGCGGGCGGCTACCTCGGCCGGGCTTTCGCCGCCGGGCAGGCGGGCGTGGTCGTGGCCGGCGCGCCAGTCGGCCAGCACCTGGCCGTACTCGGCGTCTTCCTCGGGCGTAATGCGGGTGCCCTCGCGGGTGCCCCAGCTGATTTCGTTGAGGCCACCGTGCACCTCGTGGGGCAGGCCGGCCTCGATAAACTGCTGCACCGACTGGTGCGTGCGCTTCAGCTCAGACGTGTAGATGCGGGCGAAGGGCACGTGCTGGTAGGCGGCCCAAAACCGGGCGGCCTGCTCGCGGCCCCGCGCGTTGAGGTCCGAGTCGATGCCGCTGCCCTGCACGATGCCTTGCACGTTGAAGTCGGTCTGGCCGTGGCGAAGAAGGTAGAGCTGCTGAACTGGCACGGGCGTGGGCGGAGTAGTTTTGCCGAACAATGCCGTAAAGTACGGGTTTTTTCAATGGGTAATCGGCAATAAGTAATGGGAAATGAGGCAGCGCTGGCCCTTAGCCGCCGCCCGCACCCCAGCCCATCCAGTCAAAAATTACCTATTGCCTACTACCCATTACCCACCAAAAGAATGACGCTCGACGACGTAAAAACCTGGGCTTCCCACCGCCCCACCCTGGCCGACTCGCTCGGCATTGAGCTCACCGCCATCACGGACGACTACCTCGAAGGCCGGATGCCCGTGGATGGCCGCACGCACCAGCCGATGGGCCTGCTGCACGGCGGGGCCTCGGTGGCGCTGGCCGAAACGCTGGGCAGCATCGGGGCGGCCACCCGCATCGACGTGACGCGCCAGGCGTGCGTGGGCCTGGAAATCAACGCCAACCACATCAAGGGCGTGCGCGATGGATGGGTGCGCGGCTGGGCCACGGCCCTGCACATCGGGCGCAGCACCCAGGTGTGGGAAATTCGCATCACGCACGAAGAAACCGGCGCGCTGGTTTGCATCAGCCGCATCACGATGGCCGTCATCGACCTGCCGGCCGCCAAGGACAAGCAGGCCTGATGCGGACGCCCCCGGCCGAACCTCGGCAGCTAGCCTGGCCCGCTGCTACGGCGAGCCTCGCGGCGCCTGCCCGCTTGCGCCACCTGGTGGCGGGCGCCCTGCGCACCGGCCGGCCGCTGGCCCTGTGGCGCGAGCCCGACGTCCCCCACCCGCGCCTGCTGGTGGCCCGCTCGCTCGAAGCCGCCTACACCGGCCTGCCGCCCGCCCTCGATGCGCAGGCCCCGGCTGGCTTCGCATTTTTCCCGTTTCGCGATTCGGACCACAACCCGGCGCTGTTTCTACCCGCCGATGTGCAGTACGACCTGGCCCGGCCCGATGTAGTCAGCATTGCGCCCGCCGCCCGGGGGCTGGTGCAGAATATCGCGGCCTGGCTGGCCCTGCCCACGCCGGAGGCGCTGGCCTGGCACTACAGCCCGCAGCCCGCCCCGCCGGCCGCCACCGAGGCGGCCTACACGCAGCTGGTACGCACCGGCGTGGCGGCCATTCAGGCCAAGGAGGTAGTGAAGGTGGTGTCGTCGCGGGTGGCGCACCGGCCGCTGCCGGCGGGCTTCGACCCGCTGGTGGCCTTCGAGGAGCTGAGCCAGCAGTACCCCCGCGCCTTTGTGTCGCTGGTGAGCGTGCCGGGCGTGGGCACCTGGCTGGGTGCCTCGCCCGAGGTGCTGGCCGAGGTTACGGCCGACGGCTTTTTTCATACGATGGCCCTGGCCGGCACCCAGCCGCTGGTGCCGGGCCGGGCGCCGCAGGAGGCCATCTGGCGGCAGAAGGAGATTGAGGAGCAGGCGCTGGTGGCACGCTACATCGTGAGTTGCTTCAAGCAGCTGCGCCTGCGCGACTACCACGAGGCGGGCCCGCGCACCGCCGTGGCCGGCCAGCTGCTGCACCTGCGCACCGACTTCGAGGTTGATTTTAAGAACGTGCCATCGCCCGCCTCGCTGGGCACCGACATGCTGCGCCTGCTGCACCCCACCTCCGCCGTGGGCGGCATGCCCAAAACGGCCGCGCTGGCCTTTTTGCACGCGCACGAAGGCTACGACCGCGCCTACTACAGCGGGTTTCTGGGGCCGGTGAACGTGGCCGCCCCCGGCGTGGCGCGCCTCTTCGTTAACCTGCGCTGCCTCCAGCTGCGTCCCACCGAGGCCTTGCTCTACGCCGGCACTGGCCTCACCGCCGACTCTGACCCCGCCCGCGAGTGGCAGGAAACGGAGATGAAGCTGCAAACCGTGGCGGCGGTTTTGACTTGATATAAAACGCCTGTCCTTGCGAGCGCAACGCAGCGGAGCGCGGCAAGGACAACTTGGTTTTAGCTACTTATGAATTCTATCCAAGCCGTTTTCAACATCGCCGAAATCTGTGCCCGGCACGGCATCACCGACGTTATTTTGTCGCCTGGCTCGCGCTCGGCGCCGCTCACGCTGGCCTTTGCGCGGCACCCGGCCTACCGGGGCCGGCTGCGCGTGGTGCCCGATGAGCGCACGGCGGCCTTCATCGGCCTGGGCCTGGCGCAGGCCACGCGGCGTACTGTGGCGCTCGTGTGCACCAGCGGCACGGCCGGCCTCAACTACGCGCCCGCCGTGGCGGAGGCGTTTTTTCAGCAGATTCCGCTGCTCGTGCTCACTGCCGACCGACCGCCCGAGTGGCTCGACCAGCTCGATGGCCAGACCATCCGGCAGCGCAACCTCTACGGTGCCCACGCCAAGGGCACGTTTGACTTTCCGGCCGACACCACCCACCCCGACGCCAAGTGGCATGGCGAACGCATTATCAACGAGGCCATTAACCTGACGCAGGCCGGCCCCGCCGGCCCGGTGCAGGTCAACATCCCGCTGCGCGAGCCGTTTTACCCGAAGCCGGGCGAGGAAGTGGCGTATGAACAAACCGTAAAAATCATTCGCAACGACCAGGCAAATACCATCTTGCCGCCGGCCGAAATCCTGGAGTTGCGCCGCCTGCTGCGGGCGGCCGGCCGCGTGGTGGTGGTGGCGGGCCAGCAACCCGACAACCCGACCCTCACGGCGGCGCTCTACGAGTTTGCCCAGGCGCGCAGGGTGCCGGTGGTGGCCGATACCATCGCCAACCTGGGCGACGTGCCCGCCGTGCGCCGGCAGGATATTTTCCTGGCCGGCCTCGCCAACGAGCGGAAGGAAGCGCTGAAGCCTGACCTGCTCATTACCTTCGGCCAGTCGCTGATTTCTAAAGCGTTGAAATTATTTTTGCGCGGCGCGGCCCCGGCCCAGCACTGGCACCTGCAAGCCGCCGGCGAGGTGGCCGATACCTTCCGTAGCCTCACGCGCATCGTTCGGGTGCAGCCGGCGGTATTCTTTCAGCAGCTGGCCTCTTTTGATACGAAGGACTATCACGGGTCCGAGGGTCCGAATCCACTACTAGACTCCCCGGCTCAGGACTTCACCTGGCCGCAGGCCGATGCCGCCGCGGCTGGCTTTCTGGCCAGCTTCTTCGCTGCTGAAAACCAGCCGTTCAACGAGTTTTCGGCCATGCGCCAGGCGCTGGGCTGCCTGCCCGATGGCACGGCGCTGCACCTCGCCAACAGCATGGCCGTGCGCTACGCCAACATCATCGGACTGCCTGAAGGCCGGCAAATTGAGGTCTTCGCCAACCGGGGCACCAGCGGCATCGATGGCTGCACCAGCACGGCCGTGGGCGCGGCGCTGGCCCAGCCCGCGCGGCCGGTGGTGCTGCTCACCGGCGACGTGGCATTTTTCTACGACCGCAACGCGTTCTGGCACAACTACCCCACGCCCAACCTGCGGGTCGTCCTCTTCAACAACCACGGCGGAGGCATTTTCCGGCTCATCGACGGGCCGCGCCAGCAGCCGGAGCTGGACGAGTTTTTTGAAACCCACCAGGCGCTCACCGCCGAAAACCTGTGCCGCGATTTTGGCCTGCGCTACCTGCCCATAGCGTCCTTTGCTGAACTCGAAGCCGCGCTACCGGTTTTCTTTGCGGCCGCAAGCGGCGCGGCGGTACTCGAAATCTTCACTGATTCGAAAACCAACGCGGCGTTTTTTGAGAAATATCGCCAAGCAGTGAAGGCCCATTTTGCTTAACCACCTCTGCGTCATCTGCGTAAACACTGCGCCCTCTGCGGGAAAGGTTGTTCGCACATCTTAGCCCGCAGAGGGCGCAGTGTTTACGCGGATGACGCAGAGCTCAATCAATTTTTATGTCCCAACCCATTGAGTGGACTCCTATTAAGGAGTTTCAGGAAATCCTTTTCTCCCAGCACGGGGGCATTGCCAAAATCAGCATCAACCGGCCGCAGGTGCACAACGCCTTCACGCCGCTCACGGTGGACGAGATGATTGAGGCCATGACCATCTGCCGCAACCGCACCGACATCGGCGTCGTCATCCTCACCGGCGAGGGCGGGCGCGCCTTTTGCTCGGGCGGCGACCAGAGCGTACGCGGCCACGGCGGCTACGTGGGCGGCGACGCCGTGCCCCGCCTCAACGTGCTTGACCTGCAAAAGTTGATTCGCAGTATCCCCAAGCCGGTTATTGCGATGGTGGCGGGCTGGGCCATCGGCGGCGGCCACGTGCTGCACGTGGTGTGCGACCTGACCATCGCGGCCGAGAACGCCCGCTTCGGTCAGACCGGCCCCAACGTAGGCTCGTTCGACGGCGGCTTTGGCGCGAGCTACCTGGCGCGCGTGGTGGGTCAGAAAAAGGCCCGCGAAATCTGGTTTCTCTGCGACCAATACGACGCGCAAGAAGCGCTCGACATGGGCCTCGTCAACAAGGTGGTGCCCCTCGACAAGCTGGAGGAAACTACCGTGGCCTGGTGCCACAAGATACTGCAAAAGAGCCCGTTGTCGCTGCGGATGCTGAAATCCTCGTTCAACGCCGAACTGGATGGCCAAGCCGGTATCCAGGAGCTGGCCGGCAATGCCACGCTACTTTACTACCTGAGCGAGGAAGCCAAGGAAGGTAAAAACGCCTTCCTGGAGAAGCGCCAGCCTGACTTCTCGAAGTTTCCGAAATTCCCGTAAGCGCGGGGTATAGCTTTAGTCGTCAAGGCGTACAGAATTTCTGCTAAGGTAGAAATTCTGTACGCCTTTTTTATTTTTCTACTGCATTAACAATGAGTATTTTGACTTTGAATCTGAACGATTCAACCGGCAGCATCTCGTAGCGGCCGGCCAGCTGTGCACCTTAACCCCTTGCTAATCTGCGCGTTAGAAGCAGCTTTCTAACTAACTCCCTTCGCCGCCATGCAGCCAGCCATGCACCACAACCCCTACCCCAAGTTCTTTTTGATGCTTGCCGCCTCGTTCGTTGTCATGTACGTGGTAATGTACCTCAACACCTACGAGTGGGACCACGTGTATTTCAGCCTGATGCGCTTTTACATGACCTGCCTGATGATTGTGCCGATGGCCCTTATCATGCTGGGCTTTATGGGCTCGATGTATCCCCGGCGCGGGCTCAATCTGCTCATTGGCGGCGCGGGCGGCCTGCTGTTTGTAATAGTCTACTTTCTGATGCGCACGCAGTCGCTCGTCAATGACGTGCGCTGGATGGAAGCCATGATTCCGCACCACTCCATCGCCATTCTCACCAGCGAGCGTGCTAACATCCAGGACCCCGAAGTACGCAAGCTAGCCGACGGCATCATTACCGCCCGAAAGCGTGAAATCGGTGAGATGAAACAGCTGATAAAGCGCCTCAAGAAACAATAGCCGGCGCCTAAAAAAAGCTTCGTCGGCTTGACGAAGCTTTTTAATAGCCGAGGATTTTCATTGATTAGAAACTAAAGCCAAGGGCGTGAAAACTAGCGCAGCAAGCTGCAAAAAAGCGCCGCTGCTCTTCTTTGCGCCGCTTTTTGAGGGCTTTTGCCTGGGCTTTCAGGGCAGCCAGCTTGGGGCAGGCCGTGGGGGTAGCAGCCGCAGATTGGCTGGCGAAAGGTTGCGTAAGCATGGCAGTAGAAGGGATGGTGCCCGGCTAATATACAAGGTTAATTCCTCAAAAGCAAGTACTCACTCACCTTACGTGAGAACCTTGGCCAAGCTCCGCTGCTTTTACTTTGCAGCTCACTTCCCTTCTCTATGAAGATTACTTTGCTTTTACTGGCAGCTATGTTGCCGGGTCTGTCTGCTTTCGGCCAGGGCGCGGCTAGTACGCCCCTTACCCACCCCGCCTGGATAATGCAGGGCAACATTTACGAGGTGAATGTGCGGCAGTACACACCCGAGGGTACGCTCAACGCGTTTGCCAAGCACCTCGACCGGCTGAAAGCGATGGGCGTGGAAACTCTGTGGTTTATGCCCCTCAACCCCATCAGCAAGGTAGACCGCAAGGGCAGCCTGGGCAGCTACTACGCCGTGGCCGACTACACCAAGCTCAACCCCGAGTACGGCACGATGGCTGACTGGCAGCGCCTAGTGCAGGCCGCCCACGCCAAGGGCCTGAAGGTGATTATCGACTGGGTGCCCAACCACACCGGCGCCGACAACCGCTGGCTGACCCAGCACCCCGGCTTTTTTGTGAAAAATAAGGCCGGCCAGCCCGCCGTGGCCTTCGACTGGGACGATACTAAGCAACTCGACTACAAGAACCCCGAAATGCAGGACAGCATGATTGCCGCCATGCGCTACTGGGTGAAAACGAGCAACATCGACGGCTTCCGCTGCGACGTGGCCTGGAACGTGCCGGCCGCATTCTGGCAGCGGGCCATCCCGACGCTGCGCCAGAGCAAGCCGCTATTCATGCTGGCCGAGGGCGACAGCGCCTACCTGCCCCGCAGCGGCTTCGACGCGGTGTACCCCTGGCACATGTTTCATGCCATGGAAAAGGTAGCCGCTGGCAAGCGCCCCGCCACGGTGCTCGACAGCATCTGGCGCGAGCAAAACCGCCTTTACCCTAAAGGCACGATGCAGCTGTACTTTACCAGCAACCACGACGAAAACAGCTGGAATAAAGCCGATTACGGCACCTTCCCGGGCCGGGTGCACGCGCCCTTCGCCGTCTTTACCCAAACGATGGGCAACGGCGTGCCGCTCATCTACGGCGGGCAGGAAGAGCCGCTGCTGCGGCCGCTCAAGTTTTTCGACAAAGACCCGATGACGCTGGGCAAGTACGAGCGGGCCAAGTTTTACAAGACCTTGCTGGCCCTGCGCCAGCGCAACCCGGCGCTGGCCGCCGATGCCTCGTTTCGCAAAGTGAGCGTGGGCGACGACCGGGCCGTATACGCCTACGTGCGCGAAAAAGCGGGCAAAAAGGTGCTGGTCATTCTGAACTTTTCGGATAAAGAGCAGACTATCAGCGTCAAAGAAAAAGCCTTGCAGGGCCGACCCTACAATCTATTTATGTACACTACCGAGCCGCTGACTGCCAAGCCGTGGCAGGTGGAGCCCTGGGGCTACGTGGTGTATGAGTACGGGCGGTAGCACCCGTTTTTGTTACGTTGCTTTATCATCCGCTTTATGGGCAATCCCCTGCCTGAGTTGGCCGCCCAGGAGTTAGTCCTGTGCATGTATACCGACTCCCTCACTGGCACCCTAGAGGCCAAAACGCAGCAGCTGGAAGAAGCCGGTATTTTCACGGCTTACGATGCAATCTATGCGGATTATCTGACTGCCTACCAGGCTGCTACGGACGCCGCCGAGAAGCTGGAGCTTTTGAAGCGGCTGGCTTTTCTAAGTTGGTACGGGCTGCTGGAGCCCAGTTTTATATCGGGCATCGGCGCGCTGAGCGAGGCCGGTATTCGCGCCACATATGAGGCGCTGGACGACTACGCGCGCAACCAAAAGATTGACGCTGAACTGCACTGGATGCTGTCTTTTTATGCCTCCTGGGATTTTCTTCTTTTACCCTTTATCGAGCCCCATTTACCAGCCCTGGCGGCTTTTATCGCTGCGGTAGACCCGATGGTTTCTCACGTGCCCAAGCATCCATCGCCTTGGCCGGCAATGGCTGACCGGGGGCAAATGGGCCTGTATTGGCAAAGCATCCGGAGCGACAGACCGTAGCCGCAACCGTATTTTCAGCACCTGCTTTTACCGGCCGCTGCGGGCAGGCTGGGCGCCGGGCCGCACGTCGTAAAGCGGGCGCATACCGTTGCCCATGCCCAGCGGTGGGCACACTAGCGAGGCCCTCACCAGCACCCATATTCAGGCCGGCAGCCGGGCTACCCTACTCATGAACTACAGCTTGGAATGGCTGATTGCCCACGTCGAAAAGAAGAACCGGGTGAAATTTCTCTTCTTCTGGGGCCACCAGAAAAGCCGGAGCGGCGACCTCACGGCGGCGTGTTTCAGCCAGTGGTGGGCGGCGTCTTTTGCGGTTGACGGGGTGCGCTATAACACAACCGAACACTGGATGATGGCCCAAAAAGCCTTGCTCTTTGACAATCAGGAGATTTATCGCCAGATTATCGCCGCCCGGTCGCCAGCCGAGGCCAAGGCGCTGGGCCGGCAAGTCACGCATTTTGAGGAGGCTAGCTGGCAGGCCCAACGCTCGGCGATAGTGGTGCGAGGAAACCTGGCGAAGTTTGGGCAGCACGACGACCTGCGCGCGTTCTTACTGAATACCAAGGACCGGGTGCTGGTAGAGGCGAGCCCGGTGGACAGCATCTGGGGCATTGGCCTGGCTGCCGATAGCGAGCGGGCCAGCAACCCGAAGCAGTGGAATGGCCTGAATCTGTTGGGTTTTGCCCTGATGGAGGTGCGCGACTTGCTGCGCAGCTAAGTAAGCGCCGCACCCTACCGAGGCCGTGAGGTCGTAATTTTGCCCCATGCCCAGCCCCAACCTGCCCACTTCCCTCCTGCTCAACGGCCGCGAATTCAGCTACGACAGCTTGCAGCAAACGCCCAGCCCGCATCCCGACCTCAACGGCTACGAGGCCAAGGTGCTGGAGCTGCTGCGCCAGTGGCTGACCGGGGCCCAGGAGTTTGGGCTGCGCACCTCGGGCAGCACCGGCCAGCCGCAGCTCATCGTGCTGAAGCGGCGGCAGCTGGCTGCCTCGGCCGCGCGCACCGGCGACTACTTCGACCTGGGGCCCGGCGACCGGGCACTTGTCTGCCTGAACTGCGACTTTATCGGGGGCAAGATGATGCTGGTGCGCGGCCTGGAGCGCCAGATGCACCTGACCGTGGTGGAGCCCCACGCCGACCCGTTTGACTTCGTGCCGGCCGACGCGGAGTTTGATTTTGCGGCCTTCGTGCCCTTACAGCTGCGGGCCGTGTTGGCGGCCGGGCGGGCCGGGCGGCTCAACAAGCTGCGGGCCATTCTGGTGGGTGGCGCGGGCGTGGAGCCGAGCCTGCTGGCCGAGATTCAGAAACTGAAAGTGCCGGTGCACCTGACGTATGGCATGACCGAAACGGCCTCACACATGGCCCTGCGCCGCCTCAACGGGCCCGAGGCCAGCCCCCACTACCGCGTGCTGCCGGGCTTGCACCTGGGCCAGGATGAGCGCGGCTGCCTCACGGTGCGCGGCGACGTGACCGACGATAAGCTCGTCGTGACCAACGACCGCATCACGCTCATCGACAAGCATACCTTCGACTGGCTGGGCCGGGTTGATTTCGTCATCAACTCGGGCGGCGTGAAGGTGCAGGCCGAGAAGGTGGAGCAGGTGCTCGACGTGGCCCTGGCTGAGCTGGGCCAGAGCCGCCGCGCCTTTGTGGCGGGCCGGCCCGACGAGCGCCTCGGCCAGGCCGTGACGGCCTACGTGGAGGGTGAGCCCCTACCCGCCGCCACCGAAAAGCGCCTGCTGAGCCTGCTCGGCACCCGCCTCGACAAGTACGAGGTGCCCAAAGCCGTGCAGTACGTGCCGGGCTTCAAGGCCACGGCCTCGGGCAAGCTCGACCGGGCGGCCACCCTGCGCGGCGCCGATAGCCCGCGCCGCGAACGCTAAACTTTCTGAATGATTGATTTAAAACCTCTAGTACCCCAACGCTTTACGGCGCACCACTTGGTGGGCGGCCTGCTCCTGGCGGTGGGCCTGGCCCAGCCGGGCCGGCTGCTGGCCCAGGCCAAAACCGACTCGACGACGGCCACGCGGCCGGCCGCCGACACCACGGCCGCGCCGGTGGTGGCCGCCAGCAGCAGCGCGGCGGGCGGGCTACCGTCTTCCGAGTTTGAAACCTACAACGTGAATGGCACGGGCATTCGCTACACGGCGGCGCTCACGGGCCTCTACAGCACGGGCACCGTGGAGCGCGTGTACTTCACCACCAGCCACACCGGCAGCCTGGCGCTGGGCAAGCACTGGCTGCTACCGGCGGCCCTCAACTTCAGCTACGGCCGGCAGGATGGCGGGCTGCGCGAGCGCGAGCTGCTGGGCTTATTCACGCCCGCCTACAAGGTGGGCCGCCTCAAATACTACGCCCTGGCCGAGGCCGAGCAAAGCAACCTGCGCGCCATTGCGCGGCGCCTGGTGGGCGGCGCGGGCGTGGGCTACCAGTTTTACCTGGATACGCTGCGCAATGAGGTCACGCTCAGCCAGTTTTTCCTCTACGAGCACACGCAGTACCTCGAAGGGCTGCTGCGCCGGGTGCCCCGCTCGTCTACCCGCCTCAAGCTGCGCCTGAGCAAGGGGACAGTGGTGTTCACGGGCTTGGTTTTTTACCAGCCCTCGCTGCAAGACTTCACCGGCGACTACCGCGTGAACTCGACCAGCAGCCTGAGCGTGGCCGTGAGCCGGCACCTGGCCCTCACGGCCGCCTACACCTACTCGCTCGAAAGCGTGGCCGTAGAAAACCGCAGCTCGCTCAATACCAACCTCACGGTAGGCTTCACCTACTCGACCGGCAAGTAGCCCCCGGCCTACTCGCCGTAGAGCCGGCGGCGCGTGCGGCTGTCTACGCCGTGCACGCGCAGGTCTTTTTGCGAAAAAAGCGGCTCGTGACGGCGCCTGATGCGCAGCAGCGGGGCCACCAGTATCTTGGCCCGCAGGTAGAAGATGGGGCCGCTGATTTCGCGGCGCACCACGGGGTCTACGAACAGGGGCTGGCGCCAGCCCGCGCCCGCACCCAGGCTGGTCCACGAAAAAAGCCGCATCTCGGCCGCCACCGAGGGCTCGACTAGGGCAATAAAATCGCGCGGCGAGCGCGCCCGGGAGCCATTCACATCATCGCTATTGTACTCGATGCGCACGGCACCCATGCCGCCTTGCAGGTTGGCATCCAGCTCCCAGCGCGGGTTTTCGAGCACCACGTATTCGCCGTAGAGCGCCACGTTGTAGAAGCGCAGGGTGGCATCGGCCTCGTCGGCGGCATTATCGGGCGGCTCCAGGCGCGTGGGAATGCGGCTGCTAAGGAAGTAGAATGCCGCGCCGGTGCGCACGCGCCCCCGCCATTCCAGCCCCAGCTTCACGCCGTTGATGATGGAAAACTTACTATTGATAATGGAATAGCGCGAATCAATCTGCACCACCAGCCGGCGGCGGGCAAACACCGGGCCGGGCCGCGTAGAGTCGGCCGGCGCCAGAGCGGCGCGGGCGGGCCGCGCCCAGCCCGCGCCTAGCAGCGCAGCCAGCAGCCAGCCCCAGACGAAGGGCGGCCAGCGCCACCCAGCCAATTGGTTAGTAGAAGGTATCAACTAGAATAGTTCGTTCGCGAGCCCGGGGCGCCGCCTAGGCCGGTAGAGGCAGTAAGTCAGAGGTGCTTAACAAGCTGGGCTAGCTTAGGGTTTCAACGCCTGCTCCAGGGCCGTGTCAATGGCCGGGCTTGTGGAGGGCCGGGGTGGGTTGTTGGCGAGGAGGCGGCCATCGCGCCCGATGAGCCAGTAGCTCGGGATGGACTGCACGTTGAAGGCCCGGGCGGCGGGCCCGTCAAACGCCCCGCCGTCGTGCAGCTGCACGGCGCCTGGGCCGGCTACCTGCTTGGTGGCCAGGTATTTTTGCCAGTCGGCGGCCTTGCTATCGAGCGACACGTAGAGAAAAACCACGTCGCGGCCCACAAATTTTTTGCGCAGCGCCAGGCTGGCCGGCATCTCGGCCAGGCAGGGCCCGCACCAGGTAGCCCAGAAGTCTAGGTACACCACTTTGCCGCGCAGGCTGCTGAGGGCCACCAGTTGGCCGCTGGCGTCGGCCAGGGTGAAGTCGGGCGCCGGCTGGCCATTGGCCAGGGCCAGGTGGGCCCGCACGGCCTGGCGCACGGCCCGGGCAATGGTCGAGTCGTGGTTGTGGGCCTGAAAGTCGGGCAGCAGCGGGCGAATGTCGGTGTGCTCGCTTTCCACCTTGCCCAGCAGGTACTGGCCCACGGCCACGTCGCGCACGCGGCCATCGCCCAGCGCCTCGGTGGCCCGCTGATACAGGCGGCGGCCCGCGTCGGGCCCGGTGGGCAGGTTGCCGGCCTCGTCGTTGAGCTGGGTGAAGCCGTAGGTCATGAGCAGGCTTTGGAAGGCGCTCTGGGTGAGGGCCGAGTCCTGGCGCTCCAGCTGCATATCGCGCAGAAAGCCGTAGTAGTCAACCGGGAGCGTGGCGTAGCCAGCGGCCCGGCGCTCGGCCGACTGCCGCGAGTAGTAGCTGAGCAGGGAGGCGGCCCACTCATCGGCCAGCGCCTGGCGCTGCCGGCGCACAAAGGCGGCGGGCAGGGCGTGGGCCTTGGCAAAATACTCCAGGGCGGCCAGGCGGCGCTGGCGGTAGGCATCGGCGGCACGGCGCAGCTCGGCGGCGCTGAGGCGGGCGGCCTGGGCATCGGGGGCGCGGCCGGCGTCATCGTCCTGGCTGGCGGCCAGGTAGCTCTGGGCCAGGTAGTTGTTGGCACCGGCTCCGCGCCCGGCAAAGGCCAGCGTCTGGTCGGGGCGGGCGGGGTCGAAGGTCAGGCGCAGGTCGTCGCCGGGCGTGAGGTAGAGCGTAGCAAAGCTGCCGCCGTAGCCCAGGCGGGCCTCGGTGGGCGCGGCCAGGCCCGGCAGCGCCAGCCGAAAATCACCGTCCGGGCTCAGCCGGGCCTCCACCGTGCGGGTGAGGTGGCCGCGCCAGTCGGGGCCGTAGCTGAGGCTGATGACCCGGGCCGTGGGCTTGTCCACGTGGCCGCTCACCACCACGCCGGTGCCCACCGGCGCGGCCGCCGGCGCAGCCCGAAAAGCCGGCGCCTTGAAGGGCGGCGGAGCCAGGCGCCCCGTCTGCGCCAGCGCGGCCAGCGGCAACCCGGCCAGCAGCAGCAGTAACTTTCTTTTTATCAGCATAATACGCCCGGTGGTGCGGCAAATCAACAGGACACTCCTTGCCAGGCCGCCAACTGGCCTAGCTAACCGCTATACAAAGATAGCCGGGCCGCCAGCAGGCGCCCGGCCCCGCCCGCGGCGCGGGCACCGCCAACCCCCACCAAACGGCCGGCCGGCAGCCCCGGCCGGGCGCCCGGCCGGCGGCGGGCGCCGCTTCACCCCGGCCGGTGGGCGGCTCGCCCCCGCGCCGGGCGGCTTCGCCCCTTTTCGGCAGTGGGTCGGAGTGGGCGGCCCGTAGTTTTGACCCGGTTACCACTCCTTATCCCGCTGATGCTCACCCCCGACTTCCTCTTTACGCTGGCCAACCCGCTGGCCCTGCTGGGCTGGGCGCTGCTGGCGCTGGCCCCGCGCTGGCGCGGCACCAAAGCCCTGGTGCTCAGCGGCGCGTGGTCGCTGGGGCTGGCCTTGGCCTACGCCGCGCTCCTGGCCACGCACTATCTGGGCGGGCACGGCGGCGAAGGCGGCTTCGGCTCACTGGCGCAGGTGACGGCGCTGTTTCAAGACCCGTGGGCGCTGCTGGCGGGCTGGGTGCACTACCTGTGCTTCGACCTGTTTACCGGAGCCTGGGAAGTGCGCGATGCCCAGCGGCGCGGCGTGCCGCACGCGGCCCTGCTGCCGGCGCTGGCGCTCACCTTTTTAGTGGGCCCGGTGGGGCTGCTGGTGTATTTCGGGGTGCGCCGGGCCGTGGGCACCGCGCCCGTTCCTACTGCTGTTCCTTCTTCCCCTACCGTATGAAAACGCTCCTGCTCCCCGGCTTCGGCCCCGCCCCTCTCCTGGCCCAGCCGGCGCGCCCGGCGGCCGGGCGCGGCCTGCGCCCCCTGGCCACGCTGCGGTGGCTGCACCGCGCCAACCCCGCTCTCTCGGCCACGGGCTGGCTCAACGTGGGCCTGGCCGCGCTGGCGCTCGGGCTGCTACCCCTCGACCACCGCCTCGTCACGGGCGTGCTGGTGTGGGTGAAGCCGCTCAAGTTCTCGCTCTCCATCGTGGCCTATGCCTGGACGCTGGCCGGGCTACTGGCCAGCCTGCCGGCCCCGGCCCAGGGGGCGGTGCGCCGCCTCAGCGGCGGCGTGGCCCTGAGCATGCTGGTCGAGCAGGCCGTGATTTTTATTCAGGCCGGGCGCGGCACCACCTCGCACTACAACGTGAGCAGCCCACTCAACGGCCTGCTGTTCGGCCTCATGGGCATTTTCATCGCCGTGAATACGGCCATGACCGGCTGGGCGCTGTACCTGGCCTGGCGCCACCGGCCGCGCGGGGCGGCGGGCTACGTGTGGGGCCTGCGGCTGGGGCTGCTGGTGTTTGTGGTGGGCTCGGTGCTGGGCGGCTTCATGATTCACAATCAACAGCATACGGTGGGCGCCCCCGACGGCGGCCCCGGCCTGCCGGGCCTGGGCTGGAGCACCGTGGCCGGCGACCTGCGCCTGGCGCACTTCCTGGGTATGCACGCCTTGCAGGCGCTGCCGCTGCTGGGCGCCGTGCTCAGCCGCCGGGTGCCGCGCCGGGCGGCGGCCCTCACCTGGCTGGGCGCGGCGCTGTATGCGGCGGCCGTGGGGGGCTTGCTGGTGCAGGCCCTGGCCGGGCGGCCGCTGCTGGGCGGGCACTAGGTGCGGCGCCCGGCCCCGACCTTCGCGCCCATGAACGACCGGCGCTTCCTGCTTTACGGCATTCCGCTGATGGCCGTGCTGGCCCTAGTGCCGCGCGGGTTATTCAGCCTGCCGCTGGGGCAGTGGCCGATGGCCTACGCGGTGGCGCTCACCTTCACGCTCTCGCTGTGGCTCGGCAACCGGGGGCTGTGGCGCCGGCTGCTGGCGCGCTGGCCGCACCCGGCCAGCACCACCCGCCGCCTGTGGTGGCTGGCGGCGCTGGGCGTGGCCTACACCCTCACTACGTCGCTGGTGCTGGCCCTGGCCCTGGCGGGGCTGCACGGCGGCCGGCTGGGCATGCGCCAGGAGCTGCCCGAAATCGGCCTCAACCTGGTGGCCACCTTCATCGTGCTGCTGCTGTACGAAAGCCGGCATTTCTTCCAGCAGTGGCAGGCCAACCTGCTGCGGGCCGACCAGCTGGCCCGGGCCGCCACCCAGGCCCAGCTCGACGCCCTGGCCCGGCAGCTCGACCCGCATTTTCTCTTCAACTCGCTCAACACCCTGGCCGCCCTCGTGGAGCCCACCAACGACGCGGCCCAGCGCTACGTGGAGGGCCTGGCCGATGTGTACCGCTATGTGCTGCTGAGCCGCGAGCGCCCCACCGTGCCGCTGGCTGAGGAGCTGGCCTTTGTGCAAACCTACGTGGCGCTGCAAAAAGTCAGGTTTCGGGATAACGTGCAGGTGCGCTACGACCTGGCCCCCGCCGCCCTGGCCCGGCACGTGGCCCCGCTCAGCGTGCAGCTATTAGTAGAGAATGCGCTCAAGCACAACGAGGCTTCGCAGGCCCGGCCGCTGCACCTGCGCCTGGTGGCCGACGCCGGCGGCACTACCCTGCGCGTCGAAAACGCCTGGCAGCCCCGCGCGGCCGGCCTGGCCCCCGGCACCGGCACGGGCCTGGCCAACGTGCGCCAGCGCTACGCCCTGCTCGGGGCCACCCACCCCGTCGAAGTGCGGCGGGCCGACGGCATCTTTGCCGTGGTGCTGCCCCTGCTGCCCGCCTAGCTGCCATGCCCGCCCTCACCCTGCTCATTCTCGAAGACGAGTACCCCGCCGCCGAGCGCCTCCAGCGCCTGCTGGCCCTGGCCGCGCCCACGGCCCAGGTGCTGGCCGTGCTCGACACCGTGGCCGGCGCGCTGGCCTGGCTGGCGAGCCACCCTGCCCCCAGCCTCATCCTGAGCGACATCCAGCTGGCCGACGGCCTCAGCCTCGACGTGTTTGCCCAGGCCGTGGTGCGCTGCCCGGTCATCTTCACCACCGCCTACGACCAGTACGCGCTGCAAGCCTTCCGGGCCAATGGCATCGACTACCTGCTCAAGCCCCTCAAGCTACCCGAGCTGCAAGCCGCCCTGGCCCGGTTTCTGGAGCTGACGGGGGGCAGCATGGCCGGCGGCGGCCTCGGCGCCTCGACGGCGGCGCCGGCCAGCGCGCAGCTGCTCACGCATACCTTCTCCATCGAGCGGCTGCTTGATGCGCTGCCCCGGCCCCAGCGCCCGCACAAAACGCGCTTTCTGGTGCGGCAGGGCGATACCCTGCTGCCCCTGCCCACGGCCGAGGCCGCCTGGTTTCAGAGCCGCCACGAAACCACCACACTCGCCACCCACGACGGCCGCCGCTTCGTGGTGGACTACACTCTAGAGCAGCTCGAAAGCCTGCTCGACCCCGGCCAGTTTTGCCGGCTCAACCGCCAGGTGCTGGCCCAGCTGCCGGCCGTGCGCCGGCTGGTGCCCCACTTCGGCGGCAAGCTGCTCGTGGAGCTGGCCCCCGCCCCCACCGAGGAGGTGCTGGTGAGCAAGGAGAAAGCCGGGGCCGTCAAGAGCTGGCTAGAGGGCTAGCGGTCGAGCCAGCTCTTGAACACGCTCACCTTTTCGCGGCTCACCAGGATGGGGCCTTCACTCTCGGGCGGGGCGGGGCGCAGCACGGTTTGCAGCCGCGAGTTGGTGTAGTGGATGATATCGTGGATGGCGGCCTGCCGGGCCAGGTAAGCCCGGTTGAGCCGGAAGAACTGCGTCGGGTCGAGCACGGTTTCGAGCTGCTCCATCGTGTAGTCCACCACGTACTTGCGGCCGTCGGTGCTTTGCAGCAGGGTCGTTTTTTCGAGGCTGAAGAAGTACGCCACCTGCTCTACGGGCACCACCTTGAGGTGCTCGCCCACGCGCACCACAAACTGGCTCTTGTAGGTGGCCGTGGGCGCAGGCTGGCGCAATTGCTGAAGGAGCGCCGCCAGGGTAGCCGCATCCAGGGCAGGCGGCGGGGGCGCCGCTTCGGCCGCCGGGTTTGTACTGGAAACCGAACTTTTTATACCAAATGCGGGGTCGTGGGCGGCGGGCAGGCGCTGCCGGAGCTTGGCCACGGCGGCGCGCAGCTCCTCTTCATCGAGGGGCTTGAGCAGGTAATCGACGCTGTTGACCTTGAAGGCGCGCAGGGCGTACTGGTCGTAGGCGGTGGTGAAGATGACCGGACAGCGCACGTCCACCAGCTCAAACAGCTCGAAGCTGAGGCCATCGGCCAGGTGAATATCCAGAAAGAGCACGTCGGGCGCGGGGCCGGCTTGCAGCAGGGCCACGGCCTGGGCCACCGACTCGGCGGGGCCGAGAATCTCGAACGGCACGGCTTGTTTTTGGAGCAGGCCGGCCAGGCGGCGGGCGGCCAGCGGCTCATCTTCGACCAATAGAGCGCGGAGCATAGCAGAAAAAAAGTAAGGAAAGAAAGCGGGCGGCCCGGTGGCTCAGCGGCGCCCGGCCAGGCTATCGCGCAGCTGCCAGAGGCGCCGGCCCAGGGCCTCCGCGTGGTAGTAATAAGTGGTTTGGGCGAGCTGGGCCACCTCGCCTTCGGCCGAGGCGGCCAGCCGAAACGTGATGGTGCGGCTGTGCAGGTGCTGGGCCTCGGCCAGCGCGGGGCGCAGGCGCACCGCCAGCGTGGCTTCGAGCAGCGGCACGCCGGCCGGGGCCACGGCTACGGCGCGCAGCTGCTGCAAGGCGGGCAGCAGCGTGCCCAGCACCGCCGGCGCCCGCACCTGCACGGGCCGGCCCTGGCCCGGCAGCAGCGGGTAGAGGGTGATGCTTTCCACATCGGCGAGCTGGGCGTGGTGCAGGGCCTGCTCCACGGCCGCGCGGCCGTTGGGGACGGCGCCCTTGCGCACCAGCAGCCACCCAATGCCGGCGGCCACGAGGGTGCACAGCACCCATAATACGTCCGAATAGCCGCGTTTCATTTCCTTTTCAAAAGCCGGGCCGGGCCAGTTAGCGCCCCTTTACAAGGCCAGCAGCGGCAAAGTAACTACGAACTCCTCGCCCACCGGGCCCGCCTCTACCGGCCGGGGCGTGAGAAAGGCGTAGCGGGCGCGCAGGTTGGCCAGGCCCCGGCCCGAGGCTTCGGCGGCGGGCAGGCGGCGCGGGCGCAGGGTGTTGCGCACGGTGAGGGTGGCGGCGGCCACATCCACGGCCACGCGCAGGTGCAGCGGGCTGGCCTGGTAGGCGGTGTTGTGCTTGAGGGCGTTTTCGAGCAGCAGTTGCAAGGCCAGCGGGGGCAGGTAGCAGGCGGCCAGCGCGGCGGCGGGCGGCAGGGCCAGCTCCACTTGCAGGGCTTCGTCGAGGCGGGTTTTTTGCAGAAAAACGTAGGCCTCGGCAAAGGCCAGCTCCTCGGCGAGCGGCACCAGCTCCTGGCTCTGGCTGTCGAGCACGTAGCGATACACGCTGCTGAGCTGCCGGATAAAGCGCACGGCGCGCGCGGGCTCTTCCTCCACGAGGCTGGTGAGGGCGTTGAGCGAGTTGAAGAGGAAATGCGGGTCGAGCTGCCGGCGCAGCGAGTCGAGGCGAGCTACGGCCGATTCCTTTTCGAGGCGCTCGGCCCGCACGGTGGCCTCGCGCCAGGCCAGCAGGAACGAGCGCGAGTGCATAAACAGCGACACGACCACCGTGGTCACCAGCGGAAAAGCCGAGTGCCCGAAGAAATCGTGCCGCAGCGTGTAGCCCAGCGGCTCGTGGTGCAAGATGAGCGCGGTCAGCTCGCCCACTACCACCAGCACCAGCAGCGAGGCCAGCAGCGACAACCCCACCGTGAGCAGCAACCGGCGAATCGGCTGCTCGCTCCAGCCGGTGCGCAGGTTGAGCACGTCGGCGGTGTAGGCATTGGCAAACCAGAGCCCCGCCGCGTAGCAAAACGAGATGCCCAGCGAGAGCAAGTAGTTCTGGGGGTCGCGCCAGGGTGGCGGGGCAAAGAGCAGCGCCGTGCCCGCGCACACCAGGGCTATCCAGCCCAGCACCCAGCCAAAGGCCCGCACGTTGGGGCGCCCGCTGGAGGCGGCCCGGCGCGGGCCGGCGGGCACCGCAGCGGCGTAGGGCGGGGGGGTGGGCGCGGGCGGGAGCAAAGCAGGCATGGCGGGCAGCATAAGCAGGAGCGGGCTTAAAAGTAGCGCTGGGCGGCCCGGCCAGGGCCAGGCCGGCGCCGGGCTACTTGGCGGCGGTGGCGGGTTCGTACTGCTTGAGGCGGCTCAGCAGCTGGTCCTGGCCCCAGTTGGGGGCCAGCGGGCTGGCCGGGCGGAAGGCCGCAAACCGGGCCTTGGCCTGCTCGTACTGGGGCCGGGCGGTGGCGGCCCCGCCCCCGAAGGCGGCGGGCGTGTGGTACACGTTGTTGGCCTCGATGAGGTAGGGGCGCGGGTTGGCGGGGTTGCGGGCCTCGGCCTGGTCCACGGCGTCGAGCGCTTTGGCCGAGTACTCCTGGGCGCGCACCGCGGGCTCGACGCTGAGCCGGGCCTGGTAGAGGAAGGCGTGCAGGGCGAGCACCTCCGACTCGTCGCCCTTCAGGCGCAGGGCCTGGGCCAGGGCCGCCTCGGCCTGGTCGAGCAGCTGGTCTTTGGCGGCGGCGCTTTCCTTGCTTTGAAGGGTGCTGACGACCAAGGCATAGGCCTGGTAGTAGCGAGGCAGCCAGTCGGTGGGCGCGGCGGCGGCGGCGCGCTCCAGCTTGGCGGCCAGGGCTTGCAGCTCGGCCGCGTCGCCGGTGTGCATCACCTGGGCAATGGTGGCCCCGAGCAGCTCGGCGTAGCCGGCGGGGGCTGCCGGGGCGGTGGCGGGCCCCGAAGTAGCCTGGGCGGTGGCGCCGAAGCTGGCGGCGGCGAAGGCGAGGGTAATCAGCAGCTTTTTCATAACTCAGAAAGGGGGGTTAAGGGGAGACGACCGGGTTAGTGCTTCAAAGGTGGCCGGCGCCCCGCCGTGCCCGAAACGCCCGTTGCCGAAGCGCCCAAAGCCGCCCCCGAAACCGCCCAAAGCCGGGAAGAAGCGTAGGCCGGCCCCCACCCCACGCCGGCCGGCCCCGGCCGGCGAGTACTTTCGCCGGGCAAGCCCCGCGCCGGCCGGCGCGGCCGGCCTTTCCGCTCCCCCACTCCGCCTATGCCAGCTCCGTTACAGTCGCAAATGCCCGCCAGCCCGCTGGGCGCCAAGCCCCACTACGCCATCCTGGACGGCCTGCGGGGCGTGGCGGCGCTCACGGTGGTAGCCTTTCACTTGTGCGAGGCGCACGCCACCAGCTACCTCGACCAGCTTATCAACCACGGCTACCTGGCCGTCGATTTCTTCTTCCTGCTCTCGGGCTTCGTCATCGGCTACGCTTATGACGACCGCTGGGGCCGCCTCTCGGTGCGGGACTTTATCAGGGCGCGGCTCGTGCGCTTGCAGCCGCTGGTGGTGCTGGGTATGCTCATCGGGGCACTGTGCTTCTACTTTGAGGCGGCGCCGCTGTGGCCGGGCATTGCGCAGGTGCCGGGCTGGAAGGTGGGGCTGGTGCTGCTCATCGGCTGCACGTTGCTGCCGGTGCCTAGCGCCCTCGACATCCGGGGCTGGCAGGAGATGCACCCGCTCAACGGCCCCGGCTGGTCGCTGTTTTTCGAGTATATCGCCAACCTGCTCTACGCCCTGGGCGTGCGCAAGCTTTCCAACCCGGCGCTGGGGGTGCTGGTGGCGCTGGCCGGCGCGGCGCTGGCGCACCTGGCCATTACGAGCCCGGTGGGCGACGTGGTGGGCGGCTGGGCGCTCGACCCCAGCGGGCTGCGCATTGGCTTCACGCGCATGTTGTTTCCCTTTTTTGCCGGGCTGCTGCTGTCGCGCACGGCCCACATCGGGCGGGTGCCGCACGCCTTTCTCTGGTGCAGCCTGCTGCTGCTGGCGGTGCTGGCCTGGCCCCGGGTGGGCGGGGCCGGCCGCCTGTGGCTGAATGGCGTGTACGAGGCGGTCAGCATCCTGCTGGTTTTCCCGCTCATCGTGTGGCTGGGGGCGGGCGGGCAGCTGGCCAGCGCCGGCGGCGCGCGGCTTTGCAAGTTCATGGGCGACATCTCGTACCCGCTCTACATCACGCACTACCCGCTCATTTACCTCTACACGGGCTGGGTGAGCCGGCACAAAGTGCCGCTGGCGCAGGGCCTGCCGTGGCTGGTTTTCACGTTTGGGGCGGCCGTGGGGCTGGCCTACGCCGCCCTCAAGCTCTACGACGAGCCCGTGCGCCGCTGGCTGCGCCAGCGGCTGCTAGCCACCCGCTGAGGCCGGCCGCGGCCGGCCTCCGTTCCGCTGCCTTCGACCTTAGGCAGCGCGTACCCGACCCTGGCCAGCGCGCGCTTGACCTCACCTGGCGCACGCCTAACCTGAGCCAGCGCATTCCCGACCTCCTCTAACGCGTTCCTGACCTTGGTCAGCGTGCGCCCGACCTTAGTCAGCGCGTACCCGACCTTGGGCAGCGCGTACCCGACCTTGGGCAGCGCATTCCCGACCTTAGTCAGCGCGCGCCCGACCTGAGCCGGCGCGTACCCGACCTGAGCCGGCGCGCGCCCGGCCTCAGCGCAGGCGCGGCCCGCCTTGAGGGGGCCGGCCTTGGCAGCGCGGGCGGCGCGGGCGCCTGCCTAGTCGGGGGCCACCGACGTATCGCCGGGGCTCTTCTTGTTGAAGGAGATGAGCAGGGCAGCCACCACCATCTGGGGGGCGAGCTGGCGCACGGGCACGGCGGCATACTGGCCGGTGGCGGCCGCGGGCGCGGTGGCGTAGCGGTAGCCGTAGAAGTTGTCGCGGCCCAGGGCGTTGGTCACGCCCAGGTGCACGATGGTGAACTGCCCGGCCAGGTGGGTGAGGTAGCTCACGCTCAGGTCGAGCTGCTGAAAGCTGGGGGTGCGGCCCTGGTTGTAGCCGGGCAGGTTGGGGTTGTAGTAGGCGCGGGGGCTGCCGTAGGCGTAGGTGGCCCCCACCTGCGTGTGCAGCCGGGCCAGCCAGTACTTGCCCACCACGCTCAGGCCGTGGGTGGCGGCGAAGGTGGGCACGGCCTCGGCCAGGTCGGCGCGGGCCTGGCGGCGGGTGTCGAGCAGGCCGTAGCTCACCCAGTAGTCAATCTTTTTGAAGGTCTGGTAGCGGTCGCGCCAAAACACGTCGAGCCCCCGGGCGTAGCCCTGGCCGGTGCTGGCATAGCGACTGGCATCGAGCGGCTGGCTGCCATCGAAGCGCGCCAGCTTGGCATAGTCCTTATAGTACAGCTCGGCGCGCAGGGTGCGGCCCCCGGCGGTGCGCTGGTAGCTGAGCAGGTAGTGCGCGGCCTGCTCGAAGGCCAGGGCCGGCTGCACGCGCAGCAGGTCGGGGGTGGGCGTTTGGTAGAATAAGCCGCCCGCCACCGCCAGCTGGCCGCCGGCGCCCAGCCCGTAGGCCATAGCCAGGCGCGGGGCCAGGCTGGCTTTGCTCAGCAAGGCCGAGTATTCGCCCCGCACGCCCACCCGGCCGGTGAGGCGCGGGGCCAGGCTCAGGTCGCTTTCGGCAAACACGGCGGAGCGCTTTTCCAGAAAGCCGGGCGTGTACACCGGGGCGGCGGGGCTGGCCTGGTAGCGCAGCGCGTAGCGCTGGGCGGTGGCCTCGGCGCCCAGCTTGAGGTTAAACCACGTGCTGGCCGAGTCGTTGGTGAGCACGAGGCGGGCGGTGGCGCTGCCCTCGGCCTCGGCCACGCGCTGCGGCTCGGGGCGCGCATCGTTCAGCTCACGGCCCAGGGCCAGCCCGGTGTTCAGGCTCCAGCCCCGGCGCAGGGCGGTGCGGTAGGTGGCGTTGAGGTAGTAGTTGTCGTTGCGCAGGCCGGTGCGGCGGCCGGCTTCGGCGTAGGCGGGCTCGGGGTCGGGCTGGCGCACGGCCACCTGCTGGCTACTGTAGGTGGCGTAAAGCTTGAGCATGCCGTACTCGCCGGTGCGGTGGGCCAGGCGCAGGGCGCCGCCCAGCCGCTGCGGGGCCTGCTCCCAGCGCTGGTCGGGGGCGGTGAGGCCGTAGTAGGGCGTCAGGTTGGTGTAGTCCACGCTGGCCGACGCGCTGGTGCGCGCCCAGCGCTGGGTGCGGCTCAGGCTACCGCCCACGCTCAGCAGCGAGAGGCCGGTCTGGGTTTCGGGGTCGAGGTCGAGCGAGTTCAGGCTTACCACCGCGCTCAGCGCCTGCCCGTACTCGGCCGAGTAGCCGCCCGTGCTAAAGCTCACGCCCTTAAAGAGCGCGGGCGAAAACCGCCCCCGGGCCGGCACGCCGCTCACGGCACCGCCGTAGGGGCTTTGCACGGGCAGGCCGTCGAGGTAGGTGCGGGTTTCGGAGGCAGCCCCGCCGCGCACGAAGAGCCGGCCCTCCTCCCCCACCCGCGTGGTACCGGGCAGGGTGTTGAGGGCGGCGGCGATGTCGGCGTTGGCCCCGGCGGTGGTCAGCACGTCGAGCGGCCGCAGCACGGCCGCGCGCCGGGTGTCGCTGGCCTCGAAGGCCCCGGCCGTCACCACCACATCGGCCAGGGCGGCGCGGCTGGCGCGCAGGCGGCGGGCAGGCAGGGCCAGCGCCCCCCCGGCGGCGGGCAGGCTCAGCGGCGCTTCCTGCATTTCGTAGCCGATGAGCGTGACTACCAGCGGCAGGGTGCCCTGGGCCGTGGTGGCGAAGGCAAAGCACCCCAGCGCGTCGGTCGTAGCGCCGTCGAAAGTGGTTTTCAGGAATACGTTGGCGCCCGGCAGCGGCCGGCCGGCGCCGTCGAGCACGGTGCCGCTGAGGCGGGTGGTGGCGGGGGCGGCCGGGCGGGTGGCCGGGCGCTGGGCCAGGGTGGCGGCCAGGGGGGTGGCGGCAAGCAGCGCGGCGAGGAGCAGGGGTTTCATGGGGCCGGCGGGTGAGGCGGTGGAGTAGCTCAAAGGTGCCCGCCCCCACCGGGTGCCTTCAACTAAAAGCTCCTGAGCCGGCCCAAGCGGGCGCCGAACCGTAGGCCGGGCCGGCTGAGCCGCTGGGCCGTGGCGCGGCCGGCCAGCGATTGGTGGCCCCTGCTTACTTTCGTACCGCTTAAGCCTCCTGCCCCATGTCTGCTCCCGTGCTCCCTGTCGATTATCAACAGGTTTTCCATTCGCTGCCCGAAAACTTCCTGCTCATCGCCCCCAACCCGGAAGCCACCATCCTCGACAATACCGACAGCCACGTGGCCGTGTCGCTGAAGAGCCGCGCGGAGGCCGTGGGCAAGGCCTTCTTCGACGCCTACCCGGCCAATGACGAGAACGGCGCCGCCCAGATTCGGGAATCGCACGAGCACGTGCGCCGCCACCTGGAGCCGCACACCATGCCCCTCATCCGCTACGACCTGGCGCGCCCGGCCGAGCAGGGCGGCGGGCTGGAGGAGTTTTACTGGCAGGCCACGCACTACCCCATTCTCGATGCCGAGGGCCGGCTGGCCTACATCCTGCAACGCACCCAGAACGTGACCGAGCAGCTGCGCGCCGCCCGCGCCGCCGCCGAGGCGCAGCACAAGCTGGCCGAGGAGCAGGCCCGCACCCGCTTTATTCTCAACACCCTGCCGGTACTCATCTGGACGGCCACGCCCGACGGCCAGCGCGATTTCTTTAACCCGCGCTGGCTCGACTTTACGGGCAAGCCCCTGGCCGAGGAGCAGGGCGAGCAGTGGCTCACCGACCTGCACCCCGACGACCGGGAACGCGTGTACACCCAGTGGCGGGCCGCGGTGGCCGCCGGCACGCCCTACCAGGTAGAGTACCGCCTGCGCCGCCACGATGGCGAGTACCGCTGGATACTCTCGCGCGCCCAGCCCCGCCGCGATGCCGAGGGCCACATCAACCTCTGGGTGGGCGGGGCCACCGACATCCACGACCAGAAAATGATGGTGCAGGAAATTCTGGAGGCCAATGAGCAGCAAGCCATTTTGTCGGAGCAGGCTTACCAGAACTACCAGTTGGCCGAAAATCAGCGCCTCACCTACCAGGGGCTGTTTATGCAGGCGCCGGCCCTCATCTGCATCCTGCGCGGCCCCACGCACCGCTACGAGTTTGTGAACGCGGCCTACCAGGCGCTCTTCCCCGACCGCCAGCTTGTGGGCCAGACGGTGGCCCAGGTCCTGCCCGAGGTAGCCAACCAGGGCTTCGTGGCGCTGCTCGATAAGGTCTACGAGTCGGGCGAGCCCTTCATCGGCAACGAGCTGCTCGTGGAGCTGCGCCCCCAGCAAGACGCGCCCACCCCGCGCCCCGCTTATTTCAACTTCAGTTACCAGCGCTTCAGCGAGCAGGGCGCGGTGGCCGGCATCATGGTTTTTGCCTTTGAAGTAACTGATTTGGTAAACGCCCGTAAAGCACTGGAATAGGTGCAACCTTTCGGCAGCGGGCGCGGCTCTTACCGCAAGCCCGCCCGAACCAAGACAGATTTTCGCCCAATTTGGCCGTTAATTTGCTAGCCGACTCGCCCGTTTGGCTCCTATCGGGGAAGCCAGCCTTGATAGTACCTGGTTTTCCGCCCATCGGCGCGTGGCCCTTTAGGCTGCCCCGCGTTTTCTTCATCACCTCCGCCCGCTTTTATGGAGCTTACCGCCCTCGACTTTCAGCAAGCCCGCGTGAAGCAGGTGTTGTTTAAGTCGCGCCTGCGCTCGGTGCTGTACGGGGTACGGGAGGCCGAGCCGAGCCTGTTTACCATGCAGGACAATCCACTGGGCCAGTGGCTCAATACCGTGCTGAAGCCGCAGTACGGCCAGCGCCCCGAGATTGCCGGCATCGAGCGCCTACTGCGCCAAACCCTCGACACCGGCCAGTCGCTGGTGCGCCAGCACCAGCGCGGCGAGATGGAGCAGGCCCGCGCCGGCCTCGAACAAATCGAGCGCCTGGCTTCCGAAATCGACAAGCTGCTGACCTCCGTCGAGCGCAGCAACTAAAGCAAGGAGCAGCTAGCGCGTGCTCATTGATAGCTGCCGATTGAGATAAGGGGCAGGTAGTCGCTCAGGCCGCTGGGGCGCTCAAACACGTGAATGAAGAGGATGGCCTCCTCGCCCCGGCTGCGCCACACCTCGGCATAGAAGTTTTCGACGGCAAACAGGCGCAGGTCGCAGCCGTCCTCGGTGCGCTCGGCCAGGGCGTGGCCGTGGCGGGCCAGGTGCTCAATCTGGAGGCGCTGGTGCAGGTTTTTGAAGGCGGCAAACGTCATAGGGCTACCCCGAAGATACAACGGGCACCCCAACGGGCCGGGCAGCCGGGCGCGGGCACTTGGCCCCGGCAGCGCAACTTTGCGGGCATGAAGTCCTTTCGTTTTCCGCACCCGCTGGTGCTGCTGACCCTGTTTATCATCTTGGCCGCCGCGCTGAGCTACGTGCTGCCCGCCGGCCAGTTTGACCGCCGCCCCAACGCCGCCACCGGCCGCGACGTGGTGGTGCCCGGCTCCTACCAGCGCCTGCCCGCCACCCCGGTTAGCCCGCTGCAAGTGGCCGTGGCCATCCCCCGGGGCCTGGCCGATGCGGGCGCGGTGGTATTTCTCATCTTCCTGGCCGGCGGCGCCTTCACGGTAGTGGACCAGACGGGCGCCCTGCGCTACGGCGTCGATTGGCTGCTGCGCCACGCGCAGGGGCGCGAGGTGGCGCTCATTCCGCTCGTGGCGCTGCTCTTTGCCATCATGGGCGCGTTGGAGAACATGGGCGAGGAAATTATCGCCCTCGTGCCGGTGCTGCTCGTGCTGATGCGGCGCCTCGGCTACCCGGTGCTCACGGCGGTGGCGGCCAGCCTGGGGGCGGCCGTGGTGGGCGCGGCCTTCAGCCCCATCAACCCGTTTCAGGTGGGCATTGCCCAAAAGCTGGCGCAGCTGCCGCTGCTGTCGGCGGCGGGCTACCGGCTGGCGTTTCTGGCGCTGGCGCTGGGCATTTGGATAGCGGGCACGGTGCGCCACGCCACGCGCTACCGCACCGCCCCCGACGCCCTGGCCGAAGACGCCGCCGGCCCCACCGCCGGGGCCGGCCGCCACGGCCTGGTGCTGCTGCTGCTGCTGGTGGCGTTCAGCGTATTTGCCTACGGGGTGGTGCACCTGGGCTGGGACTTTGACCAAATGGCGGCGCTGTTTTTTGTGCTGGGCGTGGGGGCCGGGCTGCTGGGCGGGCTGGGCCTCACCGGCACGGCCGAGGGCTTCGTGGCGGGCTTCCGCGACATTGCCTTTTCGGCCATTCTCATCGGGTTTGCGCGGGCCATCTTCGTGGTGCTGGAGCAGGGGCACATTGTCGATACCATCGTGCAGGGGCTAGCCACGCCGCTGGCCCACCTGCCGGTGGCCCTGGCCGCCCTGGGCATGATGGGCGTGCACGCTGCCCTGCACCTGCCCGTGCCCAGCGTGAGCGGCCAGGCCGTGCTCACCATGCCGCTGCTCGTGCCCCTCTCCGACCTCATCAGCCTGCCCCGGCAAGTGACGGTGCTGGCTTACCAGTACGGCGCCGGCCTCACCGACCTGCTTACGCCCACCAACGGCGCCCTTATGGCCATGCTGGCGGCCTGCGGCGTGCGCTACGATGAGTGGCTGCGCTTTGCCGGGCCGCTCTACGGCTTGCTGCTGGCACTGGGCGCGGCCAGCGTGCTGATGGGCATCTGGCTGCATATCGGGTGAACACCTGGCTGGCCGACGAGGCGAACGCCCTACTTTCGCCCAAAAGCCGGCCGGCGCCGGCCGGGTCATTCGCTAACAACCTGCTATTCCCTTCTACGCCCATGTCCGACGACCTCCTGCGCTACCCCATTGGCCGGCCGGTGCTGCCCACCGCGCCCCTCACCGCCGCCGAGCGCGCGCCCTACTTACAGCAGCTGGCCGCGCTGCCGGCCCAGCTCACCGAGGCCGCCCGCCGGGTGGGCGGCGAGCGCTTGCAGTTGCCCTACCGCCCCGGCGGCTGGACCGGCCGCCAGGTGATTCACCACGTGGCCGACTCGCATATCAATGCCTACTGCCGCGTGCGGCTGGCCCTCACGGAAGACAACCCCACCATCCGGCCCTACGAGGAGGCCGCCTGGGCTGAGCTGCCTGACGTAGCGGCCACCCCCATCACCGTGTCGCTGGCCCTGCTGGAGCAGCTGCATACGCGCTGGCTCAGCCTGCTGCACCACCTCGACGAGGCCCAGTGGCAGCGCACCTTTTACCACCCCGGCACCCAAAAAACAGTGACCCTGGAGCAAACCCTGGTGCTCTACGCCTGGCACGGCCGGCACCACCTGGCCCACCTGGAGCTGCTGGCCGCGTAGCGGCCCGGCAACGCTCGGCGGAGGCCGAAAGAACAGCGCCCCGCGCGCCGGTAGCCAGGCTACCGGCGCGCGGGGCGCTGTTCTTTCGGCCTGGCAAGCTTACTTTTTGATGTAGCGGCGCAAGCTTTTTTCGGCTTCGGGGTTGAGGCGGGCGGCTTTTTCGAGGTCTTTGCGGGCCTCGGCCTTGCGGTCGTAGCTGGCGTAGCTGATACCCCGGTACTCCAGCGCGTCAGCGTAGAGCGAGTCGATGGTGAGCGCACGGGTAAAGTCCGACACGGCGGCCTTATACTGGTACATCTGCATCTTGGCCACGCCCCGGCCGAAGAAGGCCTCCTTGTCGTCGGGCCGGAACTTTACGGCGCCGCTAAAGTCGGTAGAAGCGGCTTTGTATTCCTTGAGCATCAGCTCATTCACGCCCTTGTTGTAGTACACGTCGGGGTTGCCGCGCATGGTGCGCAGGGCGGCTACGTAGTCGGGCTTAGCTTCTTTATAGCTCTTAAGGTTAGAATAAGCCTTGGCGCGCTCCAGCAGGGCGCGGCCGTCCTTGGGCTTGGTTTTGAGTACGAGGTTGGCGCGGGCCAGCTGGTAGCGGTAGTCGGCGGTGCTGAGCTTGCGCTCGGCGGCGCGCTCGGCGCTGGCGGCTTTGGCCGACAGGGCGTTGGGGTCGGCCACGGCGGTCGCGGCCTCGGCCGAGGGGGCATCGAGCACTTCGGGAGCAATGGGCGCCGGCGTGGCCGCCGCCGGGGTCGCCGGGTCGGGCGTGGGCAGGGCCGTGATGTCGGTGGCCGGCGGCGTGGTAGCTGCGGCCGTGGTGGGCATACTGCGCGTGGCAGCCGCTGAGGAGCCAGCTACCGGCCGGTCGGTTTCGGTGGTAGTGGCGCAACTGGTGGCCAGGGCCAGCAGGGCCAGCGCGGCGGGCGCGTAAGCAGTAGAGAAAGACTTCATTAGGCGAAAGAATAAGCAGGGCGAATAACCAAAAGTACGCGCCCCGCCGCCTTCTACGAAAAAGTACCGGCCGGGTAGCGCTCCGGCAAAGCCCTGCCCGCGCCGGGCGCCCCGAACCGCCGGGCCGGCGCGGGGGTTATCTTTGCCCGCCCCGGCCTGGCTGGCGGCTTTTCCTTATTTCATTCCTCCGTTTAAGTTAACCTCATGGCATTGCAATTTGACCTGGTAGTAATTGGCTCGGGACCGGGCGGCTACGTGGCCGCCATCCGCGCCTCGCAGCTTGGGCTGAAAGTAGGCGTTATCGAGCGCGAAAGCCTCGGCGGCATCTGCCTCAACTGGGGCTGCATCCCCACCAAGGCGCTGCTCAAAACCGCTCAGGTGTACGAGTACCTCCAGCACGCCCAGGACTACGGCCTGACGGTGAAGGAGGCGGGCTTCAACTTCGAGGCCGTTATCAAGCGCAGCCGGGGCGTGGCCGACGGCATGAGCAAGGGCATCAACTTCCTGTTTAAGAAGAACAAAATCGAAACCGTAGTGGGCACCGGCAAGCTGCTGGCCCCCGGTAAGGTAGAAGTTACCAAGCCCGATGGCACCAAGGAAACGGTGGAGGCCAAGAGCATTATCCTGGCCACCGGCACCCGCGCCCGCCAGCTGCCCACCCTGCCCATTGATGACAAAAAGATAATCGGCTACCGCAAGGCCATGACCCCCGACGCCCTGCCCAAGCGCATGGTGGTGGTGGGCTCGGGCGCCATCGGCGTCGAGTTTGCCTACTTCTACCGCACCATGGGCACCGAGGTGACCATCGTGGAGTTTATGCCGCGCATCGTGCCGGTGGAGGACGAGGAGGTGTCGCGCCAGATGGAGAAATCCTACCGCAAGCTGGGCATCAACATCCTCACCAGCGCCGAGGTAACTAAGGTGGACACCAGCGGCGCGGGCTGCAACGTGTTTATCAAAACGGCCAAGGGCGAGCAGCAGATTGCCTGCGACGTGGTGCTGAGCGCCGTGGGCGTGCAAACCAACCTGGAGAACATCGGCCTCGAAGAGCTGGGCATCAAAACGGAGCGCGGCCGCGTGCTGGTCGATAACTTCTACCAGACCAACGTGCCCGGCATCTACGCCATCGGCGACATCGTGCCCGGCCCCGCGCTGGCCCACGTGGCTTCGGCCGAGGGCATCATCTGCGTGGAGAAAATCGCGGGCCACCACCCCGAGCCGCTCAACTACCAGAACATCCCCGGCTGCACCTACGCCCAGCCCGAAATCGCCAGCGTGGGCCTCACCGAGGCTGAAGCCAAGGCCAAGGGCTACGACATCCGGGTGGGCAAGTTCCCGTTCTCGGCCTCCGGTAAGGCCTCGGCGGCCGGCGTGAAGGATGGCTTCGTGAAAGTCATCTTCGACAAGAAGTACGGCGAGTGGCTCGGCGCCCACATGATTGGCGCCAACGTGACCGAGATGATTGCCGAAGTGGTAGTGGCCCGCAAGCTCGAAACCACCGGCCACGAAATCATCAAGGCGGTGCACCCCCACCCCACCATGAGCGAGGCCATCATGGAGGCCACCGCCGCCGCCTACGACGAGGTGATTCACCTGTAAGCATTTCGCACAGTACACAAAAAAAGCCCCGCTCATCGCGGGGCTTTTTTTGTGTACTCCAGGCTGGAGTGGGCGCCGGCCGGGCCGGCGCACCGTCACTATTGCTTGGCGATAACGTTGAAGGTCAGGTCGAACGTATCGTTGATGGCCTTGTCGCCGATGCTGTCGAAGAAGGTCTTCGAGCCGTACTTCAGGCCGAACTTGGTGCGGTCGATGGTCACTTTGCCCGAGGCAGCGGCGGTGCCGTTCTTCACGCCCACTTTGGCCGGGAAGCTCACTGATTGGGTCACGCCCTTGATGGTCATGTCGCCGGTGATGGTGGCGTTGTCGGCATCCGCCTTGGCGCCGGCGATGGGCTTCACGCTGGTGATTTTGAAGGTCGAGGTGGGGTACTTGGCCACGCCGAAGAAGTCGTCGCTGGTCATGTGGCCCACAAATTTGGCGTGGTTGTCGGCGTCGGTGATGTCAGTGGCCTTCATGGTCTTCATGTCCACGGTTACCATGCCGCCCACTACCTGGTTACCATTCACGAGCAAGTCGCCGCCCGTGAACTGCATCGTGCCGTTGTGGCCGTGCGTCACGGCTTTACCCTCCCAGCCCAGGGTGCTGAGCTGCGGTTGCAGCTTGTAGGTTACCGGCGCCTTGGCGGTAGCGCGGGCCGGGGCCGTGGGCACCACGTGGGCGAAGGCGGCGGGAGCGGCGAGCAGGGCAGCGCCGAACAGGGCGGGCATCAAAAACTTTTTCATGAGAGTAGGTAAAAAAGAAAAAAGGGGAGAATGAGTACTGGGGTGACTGGGCAACCGCCTGCGGGCGGCCTTTCCAACTTTCAAGCCCGAATTTTATCGAGCAGGTAATTGAGCTGGGCCAGCTCGGTTTCGGTGAGGGGGCCGAGGCCGTTCTGGGCGCTGTCGGTGAGGCCGCTGTCGTCTATCTGGCGCAGCAGGCGCAGGCCGGTTTCGGTGATGCGGATGTCCACGGCGCGGCGGTTGGCGGGGCACACAGTGCGCGTCACGAGCTTCTTTTCTTCGAGCTTATCGACGATGCGCGAGGCGTTGCTGGTTTTATCCAGCATCCGCTCGATGAGCAGCGCCACGGTAGCGGGCTTGGGGTGCTGGCCGCGCAAAATGCGCAGAATGTTAAATTGCGGCAGCGTGAGACCATACGGGCGGAAAGCGGCCGCCTGGCGTAGCGAGAGCCACCCGGAGGTATAAATAATGTTCAGGTAAGCTTTCTGGCCTTCATCGCGGAAGGCGGGCTGCTTGATTTCGTCTTCGAGGCGCACGGTGGGTATCAATTACAGCTGCAAATTTAGTGTACATACATTAAATGTAGTTACATCGTTCGCAAAATTTCACCATTTTTTTTTCGGCACGTAGAAGGGCTGACCCGGCCGGGCCGGTTTTTTACTCTCCCCTCTTCCCTGCACCTTATGCGTACTGCTCCTTTTTTTGCTACTGCCCTGCTGGGCGCGGCCTTGTCGCTCACTTCGTTCACCAGCCAGGCGCAGTCGGGCGGCGCGCCCATCCGGCCTAATCGCAACGCGCAGTTCGTGTTTCGCAACGGCGAGGTAGTGCAGCGCCTGGGCACCCAGATTACGCCCCTGGCCCAGAACGTGCGCCTGCCCAACGGCACCAAAATCAACGTAAAAAGCGGCATCGTGGAGTTTCCGGGCGGTAAAATCACGAGCCTGCACGACGGCGACTACATCAATGCGGAGGGTGGCATCGTGTTTAGTACGCCGGCCAGCGCCGCCGCCGCGCGCGGCGACAACTCGGTGGCGGCCGATGCCAAGTACGACAAGTATGTGCAAGTGGGCACGGCGCCCACCACCATCATGGGCGACGCGCCCAACGAGCGCGAGCAGCTGCTGATGCACAAAGTGGAGCTGCTCAACCGCAAGGTGGCGCTGCTGCAACAAACCCACCCCAACGCCCCCAACACCGACGTGGTAGACAAGCAGTTGGCCGAAATCGACGCCCAGATGAAAACCGTGAAGTAGCGCCAGCACTCCGGAACGACGGTTACCAAACGGCCCTCCCTACTCAGCTAGTTGAGTAGGGAGGGCCGTTTTTCTTTCTCAGCGCGGCTTGGCAAGCCTTTAATCAGCCAGCAGCAACTCGCCGCTGTCTTCGTACACTAGGCCAAAGGGCTCGTCGCGCACGATGAGCAGGCCGTCGAGGTCGTGCACCTCGGCCAGGGCGCTTACTTGCAGCGCCGACCAGATGCCGAGCGACGTTTCGACCATGCAGCCTAGCATGGGCAGTAGGCCGTGGGCGCGCGTCTGGCGCAGCAGCTCGATACCGCGCTGGTAGCCGCCAGCCTTCATCAGCTTCACGTTGACGCCGTGAAACTGCTGCGCAATCTCCTCAAAGTCAGCCTTATCGGTTACCGACTCATCGGCCAGCAGCGGCAGGCCCACGCGCGGGCGCAGGTAGCGGTAGTCGGCGGCGCAGGCGGCGGGCAGCGGCTGCTCCAGCAACTGCAAGCGCAGGCCGGGCACCGTGGCAGCCTCCTCCAGAAAGCGCAGCAGGCTATCGGCATCGGGCCAGGCCTCGTTGCCATCCACGAGCAGCGACCGGCCGGGCACGGCCGCCGCCACGGCGCGCAGCAGGTCGAGGCCGCTCTCTTGATTTACCTTGATTTTCAGCACCCTGAAGCGCTCGGCGCGCTGCTCGGCAATGAAGCCCGCCACCTCACCCGGCGCCATGATGGGCAGCGAAAACGCCGTGGCTACCCGCTGGCTGGGTTTTGGCACGCCCAGCCACTGCCACACCGGCTGCCCGGCCCGCGCCGCCAGGCAGTGCGTGAGGGCGGCCTCCAGGGCAAAGCGCAGGGCGTGGGCCACCGGCCGGGCGGCCAGCAGCTCCGCGAGGGCGGGCAGGGTATCGGCGTGGGGCAGGCCGTGGGCCAGCAGGTCGGCAAACTGGGCTTGCAGCAGGGCGGGCGTTTCGCCGTAGCGCACGTTGGGGGCGGCCTCGCCCCGGCCGCTGGTGCCGGCCTGGGTGGCTTGCAGCACAAGGTTGGTTTTAGTGGCCGAGGCGTTGCGGGCTATTTTCCAAACGTAGCGTAGCGGTAGCTCGTGGGTAATCAGGGTCCAGGTAGTGGGCATAAAGCAGGTAGCGAGGCGGCCCCGGCGGGCAGCGGCCCCGAAGGTGGGCAGAAAAACTGGTTCCGGGCCGGGCGGCTTCGTTTGGCGGGGATGGCGGGCCTGACCGTAAAATGTATTTTTTATTTACAAAAGTTTAATCTTTACTTTTGATTGTGGCTAATCTTGTCGCTACGGCTATTTTTTCTTTTTCTTACTATTCTCTTTCTTTTTAAAAATTGCATTATGCGGACAAACCTACTCTATGCTGCTTTACTGAGCAGCTTGCTTAGCTGGGGCGCAGCGCAGCCAGCGGCGGCCCAGGCCAGCGCCCGCCGGGGCCAAACCTACTGGTATACGGTGCAGAACGACATTATCGTGCTGAAAACCGGCGCCACCTATAAAGTCCTGAAAGACAATGTGAAGCTGCCCAACGGCAACGAGCTGGAGGCGAGCAGCCGCTACGTGGTGCTACCCACCGGCGAGCGCGTGCAGCTCAACCAGGACGATATGGTGATGCCCTCGGGCGACATTATCCGCATGAAAATGGCTAGCGCCGCTGCTACGCCGGCCGCGCCCGCCGTGGCGGCCAGCCCGGCCGCCAGCCCGGCGCCCACGAGCGAGGCTACCAGCAAGGCCACGTTTACCTACGTGCCGGCCGCCCCGGTCAACGGCAAGCTTAAAGGCGTGGTGGAATTGGGGGCCAGCGGCTTCAACTCGTTTATTGTGCGGGTGGATGCGCAGCGCAACTGGAAGCTCGAAAAAGCCGAGTTCGGCAACAGCCTGGTGTTGGAAAACATGGCCACCGAGGCCGACATCCAGCAGGGCCTGAAAGCCTACATCAGCAAGATGCTCGACTACGGCGTGAACGGGCGCGACATTCATTTCGTGGTCAGTTCGGGCGCCGTCACGGCCGACATCACCCACCGCATCATCGAGCGCCTCAAGGCGCTCAACTACGTGGTGCACGTGGTGACGCCCGCCCAGGAAGGCGCCTTTGGGCTGCGGGCGGCCCTGCCCCCCGCCTATGCCGACAAGGCGTTTGTGGTCGATATGGGCTCGGCCAACACCAAGATTGCCTGGCTCAGCCAGGGCCAGCCGGTGGTGGCCAACACCTACGGCTCCAAGTTTTTTCAGCAAAATACGCCCGAGGCTACCGTGGCGGCCGAGGTAGCGGCCAAGGCCGCCGCCGTGCCCGCCAGCCTGCGCCAAACCTGCTTTATCCTGGGCGGCATCCCATTTGAGCTGGCCAAAACCGAGCGCCAGGGCAAGCAGGCTTACACCGTGCTGCGCGCCCCCGACGGCTACGCCCAGCTCGACGGCGCCAAGGCCAAGGCTGGCCTGACTATCTACCGCGCCATTGCGGAGGCTACTGGCTGCCAGCAGTTTGTGTTTGGCTGGGACGCTAACTTTACCATCGGCTACCTACTCCAGACGCCCTAGCGGCGCCGGGGCGCGGCTACGGCGAGGGCCCGGCTACGCGCGTAGCCGGGCCCTTTTGGCGCTGCCCGGGCCGGGGCCGCCACCGAAGTTTCGGCGTAGCCTGCCGTTCTTTGGGGTCCGATTTCCGCCTCCTTTTACTTGCGCATGAAGTTTTCTCGACTCGCCGGGCTGGCCTTGCTGCTGGCCATTGCCGCTATTATGCTCACGCTGCTGGCCACCTACGGCGTGGTGGCCCTGCCGCCCGCCCTGCCCACGGCGGCGCGCTGGCTGGCGCTGGCCGCCCTGGCGGCGGCGGTGGCCCCGCGCGGCTCGCTCACCGGCTGGATAGTACTGGCCATGCTGGCCGGCATCGAGTTGGGCCACGATGCCCCGGCCGTGGCCCTGAACCTGAAGGTGCTCAGCGACGCCTTTCTGCGGCTGGTCAAGACGATTATCGCGCCGCTGGTTTTTGCCACGCTCGTGGTGGGCATTGCCGGCCATGCCAACCTCAAGCAGGTGGGCCGCATGGGGCTCAAGGCGCTCATCTACTTTGAGGTAGTAACCACGTTCGCGCTCTTTATCGGGCTGGCGGCCATCAACTTTACCAAGGCCGGCGTGGGCATCAAGAACACTGCCATTGCCGAGAAGGCCGACGCGCTGGCCGCCGCCGCGCCGCAGTCGGTGTCGGAAATCATCCTGCACATCTTCCCCGAAAACATTGCCAAGTCGGTGGCCGAGGGGCAGGTGCTGCAAGTGGTGGTATTCGCCATCATCTTCGCCATCGGCCTGGCGCTCACTCCCGAAAAGCCCCGCCGCCTGATGCTCGACTTCTGCGAAAGCCTGTCGGAAGTCATGTTTAAGTTCACCAACGTGGTGATGTACTTCGCGCCGCTGGGCGTGGGCGGGGCCATGGCCTACACGGTGGCCAAGCTGGGCTTCGGGCCGCTGCTCAATGCGTTTCAGCTGCTGCTCACGCTCTACGGCGCGCTCATTGCGTTTGTACTGCTGGTGCTGCTGCCGGTAGCGGTGCTCATGCGCATTCCGCTGCGGCGCTTCGTGGCGGCCGTAGCCGAGCCGGTGAGCATCGCCTTTGCTACTACCAGCAGCGAGGCGGCCCTGCCCCGCGCCATGGAGGCGATGGAAAGCATCGGGGTGCCGCGCCGCATCGTGGCCTTCGTGATGCCCACGGGCTACTCGTTCAACCTCGACGGCACCACGCTTTACCTGTCGCTGGCGGCCGTGTTCGTGGCCCAGGCCGCGGGCGTGCACCTCTCGTTTGGTGACCAGATGCTGCTTGTGTTTACGCTCATGCTCACCAGCAAGGGCGTGGCGGGCGTGCCCCGCGCCTCGCTCGTTATTCTGCTGGCCACGCTGCCGTCGTTCAACCTGCCGGCCTGGCCAGTATTCATCATCCTGGGTATTGATGCGCTCATGGACATGGCCCGCACGGCCGTGAACGTGCTCGGCAACTGCCTGGCCTCGGCCGTGGTGGCCCGCTGGGAAGGCGAGTTTATCGACAACTACGTGGCCCCCGCCGAGCTGCTCACGGCCGAGGCGCCCGCGCCGGCCGGCCACCACTAAGCGCCGCCCCGGCCGGGCGGCGCGCTTAATTTTGGCAATCGCTGAACAAAACCACGGTCCGGCTTTTACTAAAGGCAGTGACTGGCCCGCGCGATAATACCAAGCTGCGCACTAACTTCGAGCGGATTTTACTCATACCTAGCGGGTTGCCCGCCTAAGAGCTAACGCCCTCTCGAAAAAATTCAATTGGCCTCCCGTCTATTTCCTTTATGAAGCTTATTTTCTCTGGTAGTCGCGCCCTGTGGCTGACAACTTTTGCCCTGGCCGGCCTCGGGGCCTGCAAATCGGTGAAGGGCACGTTCTCAGCCACACCCACAGCGACCATCACCCAGCGCCTGCCGCCGCTGGAAATCACTGCCGACCCCGGCCCGCTCGCCATGAACGACGGCGCCCTGCCCGACGACCCGCTGCGCATGTTTAAGGCCGAGATGCAGCGCAACGTGCTCGAACCCACCGACACTGCCACCTTTGGCTACGCCCGGATGGTGGTAACCAAGGTAAAAACCACCCGCACCGGCCGCAGCCTGCAAGCCGCCCAGGTCGTTACGTTCTTGCTGCCCAGCCTGTTTGGCGCGCCGCTGGAGTGGTACAAGACCGACATTCAGGCCGAAGTGCAGATGATGAACGCCAACGGCGAGCTGCTAGGCACCTACACCGGCCGGGGCACCTCCAACGTGAAGGTGGCCATGTACCACGGCTACTCGCAAACCGACGCGCCGCGCTTGGCCGACGTGCTGGCCCTGCGCGAGGCCTTGGCCCAGATTCGGCCGCAGCTCGATACGGCGGCCACCCGCCTGCGCCCGCTGCTCAAGGCCGGCGGCCAAGTCAACAACCCCACGCTGCCCGGCAGCACCAAGCAATAGCCGCCGGCTCCCCCTCTCCTGCCGCATCTTTGCCGCCCGGCTCCGGGGCCGTGCCACCAGGGCACTGCCGGGGCCGGGTTTTGCGTTATCCCGGTTATGAAGCATTCGTTGCGTTTTCTTGTCCTTACTCCCCTGCTGGCGCTCCTCGCTGGCTGCTGCGCCAACAGCCCCTGCGACTGCCAGGATTTGCTGGAAGACTCCCTTTTCCTGACGCTCAACCAGAACCCGAGCCTGGGCAACACCTTTACCGACGCCGAGCTTGACACCGTGTACCTGCTGCGCTACAACCCGGCCACGGCCGGCCGCACCTACGATTCCATCCCGGTGCTGCGCTACCAGCGCCGCAGTAAGCAATTGGTTAGCAAGCTCAAAAGCGCCGGCACGGATACGACCTCGGTGGTGCTGAGCAACGCCTCGCCCTTCACGCCCGGCACTACGGGCGGCAACATCAGCAACTATTACTACGCCCTGGTGGTGAAGGCCAGCCGCCGCGCCCCGCGCTACGTCTTCAACCTCAACCAAATCCAGATTAAGGGTCAGTACAATGCTGATGGGTGCTGCACCTGCTACAAAAACACGCTGAAAACGGTGAGCGTGAACGGCACGCCCGTGGACGTGACCGAAAGCGGCGGCCTGCCCAAGCCCATTCGCCTGTTTAAGCCCTGAGCCGAGCGCCCGGCCGCCGGGCGCGTACACGAGTACTTTTTTCCTGCCTAACTCTGCTGCTCATGCCTGTCTCTGCCCCGGCGCGGTCCGCGCCCGATACCCAAGAATTGCCCCCCGCCGGGACGGCCGAGCAGCTGGCCCCGGGCGAGGTGCCCACCGGCTTTCCGTTTGTGACGCGCCTGAGCCTGGAGCCGCTCATTGCCTACTGGGAGGCCCGCCAGCACGATGCCAACCCCGGCGTGGCGCGCCTGGCCCGCACCGTGCTGGAGCAGGTGGCGGCCAACGACTGCTGCCGGGGCAACCTCGACTCGGTGCGGGCGCTCGACGGCTGCGGCGAGGTAATCGATACGCTCATGCTGGCCGTGTTTGCGCCGGCCACGGCGGCCACGTCCATCAGCGGGGCGGTGGCGCCGTTTCAGCGCCAGAGCTTTTATTACACGCCGCGCTTTGCGGAGGTGCTACTCAACAAGGACCGTATCATCAAGCAGCCGCTCAACGTGGACCTGGCCGCGCTCGACGTGCAGATGACGCGCATGGCCTACCTGCTCATCCTGGTGTGCGAGTACGGGGCCGAGGCCCCGGCGGCCGATGCCTTTACCTTCACCGTGCCCGACTACCGCATTGGCCTGTACCGGCACTACGGGCTGAGCTTCGACACCTCGTTTGTGCGGGTGCGGGTGGTGGGCGAAAAGCCGGTGCTCACCCCCGAGCAGGTGCAGGAGCTGGTGCGCAACCGCCACCGCCTCGACCTGTGGCACCGGCTGCTGCCCCCCGAGCACTTCGAGCTCGAAGGCTTTCACCTGCTCCAGCTGGTGGACGTGACGAGCCAGGAAATCCTCTCCGAGCTGAAGTACGACCTACTGGAGCGCGACGTGCTGCAAGCCTCCGACCGCCTGGAGCAGATTCAGGAAAAGCTGCGGGTGCTCTTTGCCCGGCCCGCGCTGCAAGTGGGCATCGCGGCCTACGACGAGCGCAAGAAAGCCTTCGTGGATTTTGGCCGCAAAATCAACCACAGCTTCCTTACCAAGCAATTGCAGGGCGACCCGGTGCTCGAAGCTGAGTTTCGGCAGCTCTACGACCGTCTGCTGCACGAGCGCCGCCCGCTGGTGCTCGAAGACGTAGCCACCGAAGAAGGTATTCCGGAGGGCCTGCGCCAGCAGATGCTGCGCCTGGGCATTCACTCGGCCATCCTGGCGCTGCTGCCCTATGGCCCCGACACGGTGGGCCTGCTGGAGCTGGGCTCGCCCGATGCCAACAGCCTCGATGAGTTTGACCTGGAGCTAGTTAATCAGTTCGTGCCGCTGTTTGCGGTGGCCGTGAAGCGCAACGCTGAAGACCTGGAAACCCGCATTCAGTCGGTTATCAAGGAGAAGTTTACCGCCATCCACCCCACTATGGAGTGGCGCTTCAACGACGCGGCGCGCCGCCTGTTGGCCCGGCAGGAAGATGGCAACCGCAACGCCGAAATGGAGGCCATCGTGTTTGAGGAAGTGTACCCGCTGCACGGCTCCTGCGACATCCGGGGCAGCAGCGTGGCCCGCAACGAGGCCGTGCAGGGCGACCTCATCGAACACCTCACCCTGGCCAACCGGGTGCTCAAGAAGGCGTCCGACTTTCAGCAGCTGCCCATCCTGGACGAGCTGAAGTTTTACGTCACCAAGAACCTGCGCCGCCTGCGCCAGGGCATCATCAGTGGCGACGAGGTAAGCATCTACGACTCGCTACGCACCGAGATGGAGCCGCTCTTCGAGTACCTGGCCCAGAACAACGTGGAGCTGCGCCCCATCATTGCCGCCTACTGGCAGCAGATTGACCCGCGCCTAGGCATTCTCTACCACCGCCGCCGCGACTTCGAGGAGAGCGTGACGCGCATCAACGACACCATCAGCGACTACCTCGACGAGGAAGAGGCCAAGGCCCAGCTGATGTTTCCGCACTACTTCCAGCGCATGAAAACCGACGGCGTGGAGCACAACATCTACGTGGGCGGCAGCCTGGTGCAGGACAAGCCCTTCGACTTGGTTTTTCTCAAAAACCTGCGCCTGTGGCAGCTCCTGGTGATGGTCGAAATCACGCGCCGCACCCACGCTCTCAAGGCCGAGCTGGCCGTGCCGCTCGACACCACCCAGCTCATCCTCATTCACGCGCAGCCCCTGAGCATTCGCTTCCGGCAAGACGAGCGCCAGTTTGACGTGGATGGGGCATATAACATTCGCTACGAGATAATTAAGAAGCGCATCGACAAGGCCACCGTGCTCGGCACCGGCGAGCGCCTCACCCAGCCCGGCCAGCTGGCGCTGGTGTACGCCCAGCCCCGCGACGCCACCGAATACCTCGAATACATCGACTACCTGCAAGACCGTAACCTGCTGGCGCCCGGCGTAGAGGAGCTGGAGCTGGAGGAGCTGCAAGGCGTGAAGGGCCTGCTGGCCCTGCGCGTAACGGTGAAGCTATAACCGGTGCCGCGCCGCGCGTTTAGCGGCCACCATCCCAAAAGGCCAACGGCCGTGAGTAATAACTTACTCACGGCCGTTGGCCTTTCTGTTTATAATGCAAAGATTATCTTACAACATGAAATAGTACATAAAGTGTACTTTTTGCTTAAATAAGCATAATTAGTCGATTATTTTGTTACTTTTCAAGGATTTTAGCTATCGGAAACCTTTCGTGCGACAGAAGTTTTACTTTTGGGAATACCATTTTAATCGGTTACTCACTCATTTCTTCTATTTATCCGGCTAGTCCCTGAAATCGGCTAGCCTTCCTACTGGTTTATGTCCGTTTGCTACGCATTGAGTACGAGCTTCCCACCTTCTTCAGCCGGCTGGCCGTTGGTTGCTGGGGGCACCCCGTTTTCCTTCCTCATCGGCCCGGCCCGCTCATGAAGTGGCCTACCAAGCTGCTGCTCGCGGGCTGCCTGTTGGCCGCCGGCAGCCTGCGCGCCCAAACGGGCAGCTGGACCCCGGCCGGCGCCGACCTTACCTACCCACGCACCCTGCTCAAAGCCAGCGACCTGCCGGCGGCCCGCGCCAACTTGGCCACGCCCAGCGGCCAGCTACTGTATAAAGGCCTGTGGGCCGAAGCGCAGGGCAGCCCGACCAGCGACAATACCTCGGCCAGCGGGCGCCGGGCGCGGGCGGCGTTTGCCAAGAATGCGGCCTTCGTGGCCTTGCTCAACGTGCAGCCCGACGGCACCCCGCTACCCGCCGCCGCCCAGGCGGCGCTGCTGGCTACTACCCGGGGCCTGCTCGAAAGCCTGAACACCAACGTGGAGGTGTTTCTCACCTTCACTACCACCCCGTACAATGAGTGGCAGTGGCGCTCGAAGGAGCTGATTGACTACCTCGTGGCCTACGACCTGCTGCGCGGGGCCGGCGAAACGGCCAGCACGCTGGCCGCCAGCCAGGCGCGCTTGCAGGAATTTGCCGGCAACCTGCACCAGCAGTCGAACACGGGGTTCTTCGGCTATACGTTTTACGGCAACATCAAAAACAACCACACCCTGATGACGGCCGCCGCGCTGGGCATGGCCGCCGTGGTGCTGAACGACGCGAGCAGCCCCGACGCCAACCGGCAGCCGGCCAGCTGGGCGAGCACGGGGATGTACAACATCGACAACGTGCTGTGGCGCGACGCCCAGCGGCAGTCGGACTCGACGCAGGTGGCGGGCTACGCCGAGGGACCGTACTACTGCAAGTACGCGCTGCTCAACTGCTTGCCTTTCTTCCGGGCGATGGGCAATTTTTTACCCGAGGGGCGGCAGGCCTACACCTTTGGCACCCGCACGCGGGCCATTCTCAACCCGTATTACGACCCAAAATACGCGCGGCTGTACGACTGGCTGACGGCCATTATGCTGCCCGACGGCCGCCTGCCCGCCCTCGAAGACTCGTACGTGGACATGGCCATGCCCGAACTGGCCCTCACCGGGCAGGCCCGCTACGTGCGGCCGCTGGCCCTGAGTGGCCTCACCGGCACGCCCATGAACTCGCTGCTGGCCCAGCTGCGCGACGTGACGGTAGACATGCGCGCCGCCTACCTGGCCGCCGCCCTGGCCCCCACCCCGCCCACCTACCCACCCCTGACGGTGCTGCCGGGCAGCGGCAACCTGATTTTTCGCTCGGGCAGCGACTCGCTGGCCAGCTACCTGCACCTCTACGGCCGGGGCGGCCTGGTGCAGGCCAACAGCGGCGGCCACAGCCAGGGCGACGCGGGCAGCTTTCAGCTCTATGCCTATGGCCAGCAGCTGGCCCTCGACCCCGGCTACCTCAGCTATAGCCGCCGGGCCGAGGTGGGCCAGGCCACCAACCACAACATGCTGCTGGTCGATGGCGCCGGCCCGGCCATCGGCACGCCCGGCGTGGCCAGCCCGGCCGCGGGCAGTGTGCAGCAAACCCAGCAAACGCCGCTGCTGACCTACGGCGAGGTCCAAACTGCCTACCAGGGCGCCACCGTGCTGCGCAAGGCGCTGTTTGTGCGCAACTCGTACTACCTGCTGGCCGATGAGGTGAGCGCCGCCGCCCCCCACACCTACACCTGGCAGCTGCACGGCGCCGGGCTGGCGGGCGGCTCGGCCACCACCGGCACGTTTACCGACAACCTGGCTGCGCAGCAGGAGGGAATCTGGCAAAAAAACGGCGTGAGCCTGCTGGCCCACGCCACCGCCACGGGCGGGGCCACCAGCTACTCCACGGCCACCAACATCCACGAAACCACCTACAACACCACCGAAAACCACACCACCCTGCTCGTGGAGAAAAGCGGCGGCGCCCAGGCGCAGTTTCTGACGGCCCTTTACCCGTACCTCAATGAGCGGCCCACCGTTATCACCACCAGCGGCGCGGCCACGGCGGGGCTGGCCAGCCCCAGCGCCGCCTTTATCGACGTGGCCTTTGCCCAGGCCGATACCGTGCTGCAAGCCGATGCCAGCGGCCTGCTGCCCCAGGTGGTGCGCGCCGATGGCCGCCTGAGCTTCTATTCGGCTACCCGCGCCGGCGCCTTTGCCCAGCTCTTTTTGCAGCAGGGCACCGTGTTCTATGCCGATACCCTGCCGCTCGTGCGCTCCAGCCGCCGCGCCACGGTGAGTTGGCAGGCCATCAGCCCCACCCAATGCGTGGGCGCGGTGAGCCGGGCCACCAGCCTCACGCTGGCAATGGCCAGCGCGCCCACCGTAGTCACGGGCACCGGCCTCACCAGCTATCGCTACGATGCTGTCCGCCAGCGGCTCCACCTCACACTGGCGCAGGCCACGAGCTTTACCGTGCAGCTACCCGCCGCCACCAATGCCGGGCCGCTGCCCGTGGTGCTACGCAGCTTTGGTGCCCAGCGCCAGCAGCCCACCCGCGTGGCGCTCGCCTGGCAAACAGCGTCGGAGTTGAGTAGCCAGGGCTTTGCCGTGCAGCGCCGGGTGCCGCCCGCCACCACCTTCGAAACCCTGGGCGTAGTACCCAGCCACGGCGCGCCGCAGCAGCCCGCCCGCTATGAGTTTGCCGACAATGCAGCGCCCGGCACCACGGCTTTTTACCGCTTGCAGCAGCTCGATACTGATGGCCACCTTGCTTATTCGCCGGTGGTAGTCGTGGCGGGCCAGGCGGCGGCCGCTACGCTGCTGGCCTGGCCGCAGCCGGCCCAGCACACGCTCTGGGTGCAGTTTTCGGACCCCGCACCCACCGTCACGCTGCGCCTGCTTGGCGCTACCGGGCAGGTAGTGCGGCAGCTGCGCTTTCAGCAGCAAGCCCAGCTGGACGTGGCCGCGCTGCCCCCGGGCCTCTACTACCTGCAAGCCCAGGATGCCGATGGCCGGCCGCTGGCCGCCAGCCAGAAAGTACTGCTGACGCGCTAGCTCCCCACCACCCATCGCGCTGGATGAGCCTGCCTAGCCTTGCGCGGGTAGCTCATCCAGCGCTTTGGTTTCCAGCTTTTTCTCCTCTTTCCAGAATAGGCGAATGCCCGTGCGCAGCAGCACCAGCCACGCCAGCCCGCCCGCAAAGCCCGCCACCACATCGGTGGGGTAGTGCACGTGCAGGTACATGCGCGAGCAGCCGATGAGCAGCGCCCAGCCCACGAGCGCCGCCGCCCAGCCCCAGCGCCCGCCGTGCTGCACCGCCAGCCAGGCCAAGCAGCCGTAGTAGGCCATACTCATCATGGCGTGGCCGCTCGGAAAGCTCAGCCCGTACTGGTAGATGAGCGCCGTGGTGGGCCGGTCGCGGTGGAAATAGGCTTTCAGCAGCTCGTTGAGGGCCACCCCGCCGCCCATCGCCAGCAGCAGCTCGATGGCGTAGCGGCCGTAGCCGCGCCGGTACAGCACGAACGGCACCAGCAGGCTGGCGGGCACAAAAAACAGCACCGAGCCGAAAAAAGTCAGCTTGAACACCCACCACGTCAGCCAAGGCGCGGCGGCGCGCAGCTTGTCCATCTGGGCAAATCCCCAGAGGTCGAACACCTGCGAGTGCTCGCTGAACACCACCCGCGCCAGGTAAAAAAATAGTCCGAACGCCAGCAGAAACAGCGCCCCCGCAAAAATGGCTTCGGCCGTGAGCAGCCCAGCCAGGCCGGCCCGGCGGGCGGCGGGCGTAGAAGGCGAAGAATCGGGCGGCGCGGCGGGAGCAGGCATAGCGAGCGAGGGGCAGAAAGCTACCTTCAACGGAATTCCGTCAGCATTGGCTGGCGCCGTGCCGGCGCGGCCCGCTGGGCAACAAAAAAGCCAGCCCGGTGAGGGGCTGGCTTTTCGTCAGAAAATCGTGCGCTCGGAGAGACTCGAACTCTCACACCTTGCGGAACTGCCGCCTGAAGACAGCGCGTCTACCAATTTCGCCACAAGCGCAAACGAAGCTCAGAAGCGGGGCTGCCCAGTCGGCGGCTGCTTTTGATGATACAAAGATAGGGCGCTCCTCGCCCTCGCTGCAAGCGGGCCGCCGTATTTTCTGGTTGGCCACCCGCGCCGGCAGGGCCGAAAAATTGTTGCTCAGCCAGTTGCAGCGCTAAAAAAATCTTGAAAAATTCGGCCAGCGGCTTCCGTTACTGCGTTTGGCTGCCTTTCATCGCCCTTTTCCCCTGTCAATGCCCGCCTATTCACCCCACCCCGCTCCTACCCCCCGCCCCGACGCCGACTTTGGGCCGGTGGCTGGCTTCTACGACTGGCTGGCGGGGCTGGTATTTGGGGGGGCGCTGCGGCGGGCGCAGCGCGCCACGCTGGCGGCGGGGCTGCCCCCGGGCGCGGCCCCGCGCGTGCTGGTGCTGGGCGGGGGCGCGGGCTGGGTGCTCACCGAAATCTGGCGGCAGCGGCCTCAGGCCCAGGTGCTCTACCTGGAGGTATCGGCGGCCATGCTGACGCGCACGCGGGCCCGGCTGCGGCAGCACCCCGCCCCGCCCGGCGCCACCGTAGAGCTGCGCCAGGGCACCGAGGCCGCCCTGCGGCCGGGCGAGCAGTTTGACGTAATCATTACGTTTTTCGTGCTCGACTGCTTTACGATGGCGGCGCTGCCCGGCGCGCTGGCTCGGCTGCACGCCACCCGCCGCCCCGGCGCCCCCTGGCTGGTGACGGATTTCCGGCCCGCCCGGCGCGGCTGGCGGCGGTGGCTGCTCCAAGCCATGTACTGGTTTTTTGGCTTCACGGTGGGGCTGCGCGCCCGGCAGCTGCCGCCCTGGCCCACGGCCCTGGCCGCGCTGGGCTGGCGGCCCCGGTGGGAGCAGCGTTTTTTTGGGCAGGCCATTGCGGGGATAGTCTGGCACGAGGGCACCCCACTCGGTGCGCGAATTGACTGAAAACCGCCCGGCGGCGCGGGTTTCCTATTTACTTTGCATTGCCTTAAACTGAGTCACGGGCATTAGCAATAACATTTAGTATTATTCAACTGGTTTTTATGACAAAATTTCTCCCCAAAAGAGCCCTCCCGGGCGTTGCGCTGGCCTTGCTGCCGGGGCTGGCCCTGGCCCAAGGGGCCGGGCCGGGCATCCGCTACGCGGTGACTTTCCCGAATGCCGTGCACCACGAAGCGCGCATTACGGCCACGTTTGCGGGGCTGCCGGCGGGCCAGAAGCTGGTGGTGCGCATGGCTCGCTCGTCGCCGGGCCGCTACGCGCTGCACGAGTTTGTGAAGAACGTGTATTATACCGTAGCCACCGATGGCGCCGGTAAACTATTGACCGTCAGCCGCCCCGACCCTTACTCCTGGCTCGTGACGCCGGGCGCCGATGGCACGGTGCAGTTCAACTACACGCTGTACGGCGACCGGAGCGACGGCACGTTTGCCGGCATCGACCAGCAGCATGCGCACCTCAACATGCCGGCCACCTTCTGCTACGCCGATGGCTTTGAGAACCGGCCGACCGAGGTAAAATTTGAGCTGCCGCCCAATTGGAAAGTGGCGACCCAGCTGCGGGCCAGCGGCGAAGACAAGACGACCTTCACGGCGCCGAATTTGCAATATTTCATGGATAGCCCCACCGTGCTGGGGGCGCCGCAGTACCTGCACACCTGGCAGGACGGCGGGCGCAACTTCGAGATGGCGACCTACTACACCGGCCCCGCCACCGAGGTTGATGCCTTCGTAAAAAAGACCCAGAAAGTGGTGCGCGAGGCGGCCGGCGTGTACGGCGGCGAGTATCCGCAGTTCGATTTTGGCCGCTACACCTTCCTGGCCGATTACCTGCCCCAGGCCACCGGCGACGGTATGGAGCACCGCAACTCGACCTCGCTCACCTCGTCCCTGCCCTTGCGCGAGGAAGGGGAGCTGCGCAACCTGGGCACGGTATCGCACGAGTTTTTTCACGCCTACAATACCGAGCGCATTCGCTCGCAGGGCTTGGAGCCGTTTGATTTTCAGCGCACTAACATGAGCGACGCGCTCTGGTTTGGCGAAGGCTTTACGCAGTACTACGGCGAGCTGGTGCTGCGCCGGGCGGGCTTCTACGACGATGAGCAGTTTTTTGAGCGGGTGAGCTCGTGGGTGAACGCGCGCCTCAACTCGCCGGGCGCCCGCTACGTGTCGGCCACCGACATGAGCCGGCAGGCGGCCTTCACCGATGCGGCCGTGTCGCTGGACCCTACCAACCGCAACAATACCTACCTCTCGTACTACGTGCAGGGCGCCGGCCTGGCCTTGTGCCTCGACTTGCAACTGCGCCAGCGCTACCACACCTCGCTCGATAAGTACATGCAGGCCATGTGGCAGGAGTTTGGCAAAGCCCAGACGCCCGCCCTGGCCCCCGCCAAAACCTACACCGTGGCCGACTTGCAGCGCGTGCTGGGCACCGTGGCCAAGGATACGGCCTTCGCGGGTTCGTTTTTCCGCCGCTACATCTACGGCCACGAGGCCCCGCGCTTCGGCGAAAACCTGGCCACGATGGGCCTGGCCGTGGTGCCGGTGAAGGCGCTGGCCGCCGCCCTGCCCCGCCAGGTCGAGTTTGACGAAGAAGGCCGCTGCATCCTGAACCGCAACACCACCATTGGCTCGGGCCTCTACAAGGCCGGCATTGACCGGGGCGACCAGATTGTGACGCTCGACGGTGAGAAAATCGACAACATGGCGACCCTCGAAGGTATCATGCGCCGCCACACCCCCGCCGACCTCGTGCCCGTGAAGGTGCGCAGCCGCGCCGGCGTGGAACGCAACGTGCAGGTGGTGCTCACCGAAGACACCAACGTGCAGGTGCAGGGTATGGAAAGCGTGGAGAAAATGACGGCCACCGCCGCCCAAAAAGACCAGCGCGCCGCCTGGCTGGCCAGCGCCGCCAAGTAAGCCGCCCCCTGTTCGGGCAGCAAAAAGCCCCGGCCGAATTGCTCGGCCGGGGCTTTTTTACAGTGTCAAGTGCCTGGCCTAGCGGCGGCGGCCGAAGAAGCGCAGCAGGAATAGAAACAGGTTGATAAAATCCAGGTACAGCGTGAGGGCGCCCAGGATGGCGGCCTTATCGTGTACTTCCTCCCCTTCGGTTACGCCCAGGAAAGCGTATTGCTTCAGCTTCTGGGTATCGTAGGCGGCCAGCGCCGTGAAGAGAATAACGCCGATAAACGACGTGAGCAGATTCAGGGTCGAATTGCCCCAGAACATGTTGACCACCATCGCGATGACCAGCCCAATGAGGGCCATACTCAGCAGCTTGCCCCAGCCCGACAGGTCAGACTTGGTGAAATAGCCGAAGGCGCTCATCACCCCAAACATGATGGCCGTGGTGAAAAAGGTTGAGGCGATGGAGTCGGCCGTGTAGGCCATAAAGATTACGCTCAGCGTGAGGCCGTTGAGCAGCGCGTAGCCGATGAATGCGGCCTGGGCCTGCCCCCGGCTCCACTGAAAGATGCGGGCCGATAGGAAGCCGACCAGCAGCAGTTCGGCGATAACGAGGCCGATAAATACGAAGCGCGTACCAAAAATGGCATTCAGCAGCGTGGGCGAGCCGGCGGTGAACAGCGCCACGCCACCCGTAAAGGCCAGGCCCACGGCCATCCAGCCGTACACGCGGGCAAAAAACTGGGCCTGGATGCGGGCCGCGTCTTCGGCCGAAAGCTGGCGGGCGACGGACCGGTCGCGGTCCGGCAATGATTGATTGTCGCTCATGAAAAAAATTACTAAAACGGATGAACTTGGTTGTGGCTGCCAACTTACGAACTTTGGCCGCTACTAGTGGTAGTATAACAACTTTGCGGCCGTTTCGTGCCGCTTGCCGCGCCTGCCTTTATGTCCGCCTCCGTCCACTATCGCCGCAACGAGGCGCTCCGCACCATCCGCCCCGGCTACGTGGGCAACAAGCTCATCGGCCCCGAATTTTGCAACGGGGAGGCGCTATTCGAGCCTTCCTTAAGCACGGCGCTGCGCTGGCAGCTTACGGCCAACCCGCAGAAGGAGGAGAAGAAAAAGGACGCCTGGGTGCCCACCGTGGTACCCTGCGCCGACGCGTTTTTCTCGACTGAGGACATGCTGGTGTGGCTGGGGCACGCGAGCTTTCTGCTGCGCATCAAGGGCGTGAGTCTGCTGTTTGACCCGGTTTTGTTTTCGTCGCTAGGCCTGCGCCACCGCCACGCGCTGCCCTGCCAGCCCGAAGACGTGCGCAATATCGACTACCTGCTGCTTTCGCACGGCCACCGCGACCACCTGGACGAACGGTCTATCAAGCTGCTGGCGCGGCAAAACCCGCAGTTGCGGGCGCTCTCATCGCTGGGCACGGCCGGGCTGCTGCGCGGCATAGCCCCTGGCTTACCGGTGCAGGAGGCTGGCTGGTGGCAACAGTATGACCTGGGGCCGGAGGCGCCGCTTGACATCTATTACCTGCCCGCCAGCCACTGGCACCGCCGGGGCCTTACCGACTTGAATAAAGTACTCTGGGGCAGCTTCTTGATTAAGGCCGACGACCGCCTTATCTACTTCGCCGGCGACACGAGCTATGCCGACCACTTCGAGCAGATTGAGCAAGCCTTCGGGCCGATTGATATTGTGCTCATGCCCATCGGCGCCTACAAGCCCGCCTTTATGATGAGTGGCAGCCACGTAAACCCCCACGAGGCCGCCAAAGCCGCCAACGTGCTGCGCGCCGGCCACCTGGTACCCATGCACCACGGCACCTTCGACCTGAGCGACGAGCCGGCCTCCGAGCCGTTGCGGCTGCTCACGGAGGTGGCGGCCGGCGGGCTGCTGCGCGGCACGCTGCACGCCCCAGCGGTGGGCGAAATCATGCGCTGGCCAGCCTGGGAATAATAGAGGCTAGCGTAGCGGCCTGAAGTACCTTTGCCGCCTATGTCGCCGACCCTTATTTTAAGTCTAATTGCCGGCTATTTCGCCGTGCTCATCCTCATCGCGGTGCTCACCTCGCGCAAGGCTACGAGCGAAAGCTTTTTCATTGCCAACCGCAACGCACCCTGGTACATGGTGGCGTTTGCCATGATTGGGACGTCGCTTTCGGGCGTCACCTTCATCTCGGTGCCGGGCAACGTATATGGCAAAAGCTGGAGCTACCTGGCCGTGGCGCTGGGCTTTGTGGCAGGCTACGTAGTCATTGGCACGGTGCTGCTGCCGCTCTACTACCGCTTGCAGTTGGTGAGCATCTACTCGTACCTGGAGCAGCGCTTTGGGTACTGGAGCTACAAGACGGGGGCGCTGTTTTTTCTGATTTCGCGCTCGCTGGGGTCAGCCCTGCGGCTATACCTGGTGGCGGGCGTGTTGCAGTTGGCGGTGTTCGACGCGATGCACGTACCATTTAGCATTACGGTGGTAGTCAGCATTTTATTCATCTACCTCTACACCTTTAAGGGCGGGCTCAAAACCATTCTCTGGACCGATACCTTCCAGACGCTGGCCATGCTGAGCTGCGTGGGTCTGAGCATCTACTTCATGTCGGATGCGTTGAACTACTCCTTCAAGCAGCTCATCAGCACGGTGCATGAAAGCCCGATGTCGCAGGTGTACTTCGATAATTTTCGGGACGATAAATTCTTCTGGAAGCAGTTTGCCTCCGGCATGTTCATCACCATCGTGATGACGGGCCTGGACCAGGATTTGATGCAGAAAAACCTGAGCTGCCGCAGCCTCGGCGAAGCCCAGAAAAACCTGTTTTGGTTTACGCCGGTCATCGTGAGCGTCAATATTCTGTTTCTCACGCTGGGCGTGCTGCTCTACAAATACGCCGCCGCTAAAGGTATTGACCTGGCTCACCTGCCGCAGCTGCTCAACGTGAAGGGCACACTCGATACCGACAAGGTATTCCCGTACCTGGCTACCACGCAGTTTTCGCTGGCGGCGGGCATCATCTTCATCCTGGGCATCATTGCCGTCACCTACGCCTCGGCCGACTCGGCGCTGACGTCGCTCACCACGTCGTTTTGCATTGATTTTCTGAATATAAAAAAATACCCCGAGGCCCAGCAAACCAAATACCGCCAGCTTACGCACCTGGGCTGGTCGGGGGTGCTGATTGTGATTATTCTCATCTTTCGGGCGCTCAACGAGCAGAGCCTGATTGATGCCGTGTACAAGGCCGCCGGCTTCACCTACGGGCCGCTGCTGGGGCTGTTTGCGTTTGGCATTTTTACCACGCGGCGGCTGCGCGACGGGCTGGTGCTGCCCACCTGCGTGGCGGGCGTGGCCCTCACCTACCTCATCGTATCGCACTCGGTGCAGTGGCTGGGCGGCTACAAGTTCGGCTTCGAAATCCTGTTGCTGAACGGCGCGCTCATTTACCTAGGGCTACTCTTGATTTCGCAGCCCGCCGACCGAACCGAAGCCGCCCCGCAATTGTCCTAATTTTGTTACTCGCCTGCCAGTACGAATCTGCGAACCGTAGGCTCGCCCTGGCAATTAAACAGACTATGCGCTCGTATCTTTTCGCTATTCTACTGGCTGCTCCCCTGGCCACGCTGGCCCAAACCAAGCCCGCCCCGGCCAAGGCACCCATCGTGCTCACGCCCAGCAACATGCAGCTGCAAGCCGGCGGCGGCGCCGAGAATCGGCCCGACCACCCGCCCACCTTCCCCGGTGGTGAGGAGGCTATGGGCGAATTTTTCACTAAAAACGTGCAAATTCCGGTGAAAGCCAAGCAGGCCCGCGTGACCGGCGACGTTATCGTGCAGGGCACCGTAGGCACCGATGGCAAGCTCATTAATCCTAAAATTGCCAAGGGCCTTACCCCCGAGTGCAATGCCGAGGCCCTGCGCGTGGTACAAGCCCTGCCCGCCTGGCAGCCCGCCACCCGCCGCGGGGTGCCGGTGCCGGTGATGGTGCAAGTGCCCGTGCCGTTTGATAACGCGGGCGTCACCAAGTTTGAGATTGACCGCAAAGTGCCCCGCTCGGCTAAGGACGCGCCGGGCCTGAATTAATTACTATCTGCTAAAAGCCGTCATGCCGAGCATAGCGAAGCATGAGGGCCTTTGCAGCCAATTATCACGAGGAAGGCAACGCCGCTAAAGCATGCGCCGCCTTTGTTCGTCTAGTTAACTAAGTAAGCCGGCCCCTAGCCGGCCAGAATTGCATTATGGCCCGAAGTGGACTGAATACGAGCGGCAGCGACGCCACCGCCGACCTGCCCAAACCGAAAGTAAACAAGGATTCGCTCAAGCGCGGCCTGCGCATTTTCCGCTACGTGCTGCCCTACCGCAGCAAATTTATCGTGGGCATGGTGCTGCTGGTACTCAGTAGCCTGAGCACCATGTCGTTTCCGTGGATTGCGGGCAAGCTGGTGAACGTGGCCACCGGCGAGCCGCTGGTGCTGCCCGGTGGGCTGGTACTTGATATCAACCGGGTGGCTATTGGGCTCTTTCTGGTGACGGTGCTGCAAGGGGTATTTTCCTTCGGGCGCATCTGGTTTTTCACGCAGGTGAGCGAGTTTACGGTGCGCGACATCCGGCAGGCGCTCTATGCCAAGTTTGTGCAGCTGCCGATTCCGTTTTTCGAGCAAAACCGGGTGGGCGCCATCACCTCGCGCATTACTTCGGACGTGGGGCAGATTCAGGACTCGTTTTCGCTGACGCTGGCCGAGCTGTTCCGGCAGGTATTTACGCTGGTGGGCGGCATCGGCTTCATTATGGTCGTGTCGTGGAAACTGTCGCTGTTTATGCTGCTCACGTTTCCGCCCATCGTGCTGGCGGCGGGGCTGTTCGGGCGCAAAATTCGCACCTTGTCCAAGACTGTGCAGCAGGAGCTGGCCCACACCAACACCATTGTGGAGGAAACGCTGCAAGCCATCAATTCGGTGAAAGCCTTTACCAATGAGCGCTTTGAGCAGGGCCGCTACAATGCCTCGCTGCGCAAAGTGGTGCAAGCGGCGCTGCAAAGCAACTTGTACCGCGGGGGCTTCGTGTCGTTCGTCATTATCGGGTTGTTCGGCGGTATCATCCTGATTCTGTGGCGCGGCGCCACGCTGGTGCACACGCCCGTTACCGACCCCGACCACCTCAAAATCGGCGACCTCACGGCGTTTATTATTTACACGGCCTTCATCGGCGCCTCGGTGGCCGGCCTGGGTGAAATTTACGGCAAGGTGCAGAGCACGCTAGGGGCTAGCGAGCGCATCCTCGAAATTCTGGACGAAACGCCCGAGCCCACCCACTTGGAGCCGGCCGTGGGCCTGGTACCGGCCCAAGTGCGCGGCGATATCCGCTACGAGCACGTGGCCTTCCGCTACCCTACCCGGCCCGACATTGCGGTGCTGCAAGACATTGACTTTCACATTGCGGCGGGTGAGAAAATCGCGCTCGTAGGCCCCAGCGGTGCGGGCAAAAGCACCATCGCGGGCCTATTGATGCAGTTTTACCCGCTCAGCGGCGGCCGCATCCTGGTCGATGGCCACGACATCAAGGACTACGACCTCACCGGCCTGCGCCGCCACATCGGCATTGTGCCGCAGGAAACGCTGCTCTTCGGCGGTTCCATCCGCGAGAACATCGCCTACGGCAAGCCCGACGCCACCGACGCCGAAATCATCGAGGCCGCCCGCCGGGCCAACGCCTGGCAGTTCATCAGCGCCTTCCCCGAGGCGCTTGATACGGTGGTCGGCGACCGCGGCATCAAGCTCTCGGGCGGGCAGCGGCAGCGCGTGGCCATCGCCCGGGCCATCCTCAAAAACCCGGCGGTGCTCATCCTCGACGAGGCCACATCGTCGCTCGATAGCGAGAGCGAAAAGCTCGTGCAGGGCGCCCTCGACGAGCTGATGCAGAACCGCACCAGCCTCATCATCGCCCACCGCCTCAGCACAATCCGCAAGGTCGATAAGATTCTCGTCATCGACGGCGGCCGCATCGTGGAGGCCGGCACCCACGAGGAGCTGAGTGAGCGCGAAGGCGGGTTGTATGCCAATTTGCTGCGCTTGCAGTTTGAACTGGCTTAGCCAACTCAAACTGCGGCCTACCTCACTTCCTCAAAAATATCCAGCCACTCAACGGCTAGCCCGGGCAGCGTGTGCGAGGCCATGAGGCCTGGCTCGGCGTAGGTGCCGATGGCCTCGTACTGGCCCTCGGCCGTGAGGGCATAGGCCACGATGGTTTGCTCGCCGGGGAAGACTATCCAGTATTCGCCCACGCCATTTTCGGCGTAGAGGTCGAACTTGGTGCGCGTATCGAGCACCAGCGAGCTGGGCGACACGATTTCGATAATCCAGTCGGGAGCGCCCAGGCAGCCGCGCTTATCTATTTTGTTGCGGTCGCAGATGACGCTGATATCCGGCTGCACCACGGTTTTAATCTGTGCGTCGCTGTTGCCGGTACTACGCAGCAGCCGCACGTCGAAGGGCGCGGAAAACACCTGGCAGGGCTGGCGCCGCAAGTAGCTCCAAATAACGCCGTGCAGGTTGGACGCAAGCCGCTGGTGCTCCGAGGTGGGCGCCGACATTTTGCGGAGGATTTTCCCTTTGATAAGCTCAACGTACTCCGTAAAGCGCCAACTCAGGTAGTCGGCGTAGGTATACGTTTGGCTAGGGTCGAGCTGCGAAATATCAGTAATGGGCGTCATGATGCTGAAATATACGGCCGGCTGCTGGCTTACGCTGCCGCCCCTGGCTGTGAGGGGGGCAGCGCCAATACCCGCCCCCGCATCAGCGCCCAGTACACCCCGCTAGCCACAAAAAAGCCTACGAACCACGCGTAGTTGTACACCTCTAGCAGCCAGGGCCACACGGCTGCCTTCTCAAGCACGCCGATGGCCGCCAGGAAACCCGGTACGCAGGGCAGAATACCCAGCACCAGCGCCACCATAGCCACCGGATTGAACCCGCGGGTATAAGTGTAGCGGCCTTCCGGCTGATACAAGTCACTCAGCGCCAGTTCCTGATGGCGCAGCAAATAATAATCGGTGATGAGGATGCCACCGATGGGACCGAGCAGCGCCGAGTAGCCCACCAACCAGGTGAAGATGAAGCCGCTAGGGTCGGCGATGAGCTTCCAGGGGAAGATGAGCAGGCCCACCACGCCCGTGAAATAGCCGCCTGCCCGGAAGCTGATGCGTTGCGGCGCGAGGTTGGCAAAGTCGTTGGCGGGGCTCACGATATTGGCCGCGATATTGGTGGCCAGGGTGCTCAGGGCCACGGCCAGCATAGCGCCCGTCACGAGCCAACGGCCCTCGAAGCGACCAGCCAGCACTACGGGGTCCCAGATGGTGGTGCCGTAGATAATGAGGGTGGCCGAGGTAACGGCCACGCCCACGAATGAAAACAAGGTCATCGGGATGGGCAGACCCAGCGCCTGGCCTACCTGCTGCGCCCGCTGGCTGGTGGCGTAGCGCGTAAAATCGGGGATGTTGAGCGAGAGCGTGGCCCAGAAGCCCACCATGCCCGTGAGCGAAGGAAAGAAGAACTTCCAGAACCCGCCCGGCGTGGCGAAGTGCGCCGGCTGCGCCAGAATTGGCCCCAGCCCGTGGCCCGCCGAAATGGCCCACAGCAGCAGCGCCAGCGCCGCCGCCGGCAAGAAAAACGCTTTGAAAACGAGCAGCTTGCGAATGCTGTCGACGCCCAGATATACCACGTACATATTGAGCAGCCAGAACAGAAAGAACGTGATAGCCGGCCCCGTGGCTAGCCCCCAGCTGGCCGGAAACACCGCCGGCAGCGTGCCCAGCCCCGGCCACCAGCGCACGGCCGCCTGGTAGCAGGCCGAGCCGCCAATCCAGGTTTGGATGCCGAACCAGCCGCAGGCGATAACGGCCCGCAGCAGTGCCGGCACATTGGCCCCCAGCACCCCGAAGCTGGCCCGCGCAAACACCGGAAACGGGATGCCGTAGCGGGCGCCCGCCCGGCCATTCAAAAGCATGGGAATGAGCACAATGGCATTCCCCAAAAAGATAGTAACCAGCGCCTGCCACCAGTTCATGCCGCCCTGAATGAGCGAGCTGGCCAGCATGTACGTGGGAATGCACAGGCTCATGCTAATCCAGAGCGCGGCGTAGTTCCAGGTGCCCCAGGTACGGGCGGCGGGACTGGTGGGCGCCAAGTCGTCGCTGGTGAGGCTGGCGGCGGGGGCCCGCTCGTCGGCGAGGGCGGGGTAGGGAATTTCCATGTGAAGGGGCGCTTGGCGCGGGTGCTACGCGCCGGGCGGCAGCCGCAAGCTACTCGCACAGCAGCACTTAGGCAAACCAGTAGCCGTAGAGACGCATCCTTGCGTCTTGGCATTGAACGATAAGTCACCGGTGCCGTGCGAACGATAATTACCGTTCAACGCCAAGACGCAAGGATGCGTCTCTACAGCATGGCTAGCTTTTGGTACCGCACTCGGCGCAGAACTTCTGCTCGGGCTTGAGGCTGGCGCCGCAGCCGGTGCAGTGCCGGGCCTGGGTTTTGGCGGCGGGGTTGGTGGTGCCGCAGCTGGGGCAGAATTTCTGGTCGGCCGTGAGCTTGCCGTGGCAGTTGGGGCACTGCAACAGCGCATCCTTGCCGTAGAAATCGAGGTTGCCGGTGTAGTCGGTGGCGCGGGTTTTCTGGCGAATCTGCTCGCGGGTGGCCTGGGCTTGCAGCGCGCGCAGGGACTCCTGCTCGTCGGGAGCACAGGCTTCGCAGAGGCCGGCGGCAGCGTTCCAGCACACGTCGGGGCATACCCAGTGGCCGCAGTGGGTGCATTGCTTGAAGCTCTGCTTGCCTTCCTGCACGGCTTTTTCTAGGGCCTCGTCGTGGGCCTTGCCGCCCACCGCTTGCTGAATCTGGTAGGTGGCGCTTTCTACCCCACCCAGGCCGCCGAGAAAGTTGCTGGCCGCACTCAGCAGGCTGCCCGCAATGCCCAGCGCATTGGGCTGAAAGCGTGACATGTAGCCATTGCGGCACTGGTCGCAGTGAAACTTGAACTGGAAGCCTTTGTCGGTGGATAGGTCGTCGTAGTTGGCGACGAATTGAATCATGTTGGGCATGGCAGAAGGCTGAAAGAAGATGGGCAAATGTAGCCGGCGGCCACCCACGCTGCTAGTATCGCCGCAGGCTGCTGCGCATTACAGCCGGATTCACTGGGCCATCGGGCCCGGCACAGCGGCGCTTATTCGCCGGCTAGCCAGGGCAGCCGGCGGTTTTGCAGCAATGATGACGGCAGCTTTTATCATTTGACCAGGCTGGACCGGCAGCTTTCTTAGGTGCCAGCCGTACAAGCGCTTTCCTCACCAATACTTCATCCTATTCCCCATGCTTTCCTTTTCCACTTTGGCCCGTACCGGGCCGGCGCTCCGGCCGCGCGTACTTGGCCTGCTAGCCTTGGCGGGCCTGCTGAGCGGGCTAGCCAGTTGCTCCAAAAAAGACGACGCCACGGCCGCCAGCCCCAGCAAAATAACGGTGCCGCAGCGGGCACTCTCGCCCGAAGGCATCCAGTACGACGCGGCCAACCAGCGCTTTATCGTGAGCTCGCGCACCCAGGGGCGCCTCGGCACCGTGCGCGACGACAGCACCTACGCCCAGCTCGCCGACGACCCACACCTGGTGTCTACCATCGGCCTTAACCTCGACGCCGGCCGCCAGCGCCTGCTGGCCGCCGTATCGGATATCGGCGTGAATACGACCCGCTCTACGCCCACCACGTTGCGCAAGCTGGCCGCGCTGGCCATCTTCAACCCTAGCAGCGGGGCGCTGCTGAGCTATGTTGACCTAGGGGCGCTGCGGCCCGCGCTGCCGCACTTTGCCAATGATATTGCCGTCGATGCGCAGGGCAATGCTTACATCACCGACAGCCTCTCGCCCATTATCTACAAAGTCGATGCGGCGGGCGTCGCCACGGTTTTCCTGGAAAACTCGCAACTCAGCGGCGGCTCGAACTTCGGCCTCAACGGCATTGTGTATCACCCCGATGGCTACCTGCTCACGGCCAAAACCAACGACGGCACGCTGTATAAAATTCCGCTAGCTAGCCCCAGCAGCTTCACCACCGTAGCCAGCAGCCAGAGCCTGGTGGGCGCCGACGGCCTGCTGCTGCTCGACAACAACACGCTGTTGGTAGTGGCGGGCAGCCAGAGCACCGTTTTCCGCATGGCTAGCACCGATGCCTGGGCCACCACCCGCCCCGCCAGCAGCTTCGCCACGGGCGCCGTAAGCCCCACCACCATCACCCGCCGCAACGACAGCGAGGCGTTTGTGCTGTACCCGTACACGGCTACCTCGCCGCGCTTTGCCATTACGAAGGCGGTGTTTTAGACTTCCGTAGCCCTTCTATAAAAGCCGCGCTAGCTAATTGGTAAGCGCGGCTTTTATATTGATTATCTATTCTTTAACAGGTATTTCTGCAACGCAGCAACTTACCATCCACTACCAGGCATTCATCGGCAGCAGAGCTGAATCCAGGAAACTCGTCCTGTGGGGCCAGCCAGCGGCACCGGCTCCGCGTGAGGCTTTTTAGACGGCGGACCCAACTCTTTCTGGCCTACAAAAACATAGGTAATGGCCGACTGCGCAATTCTGGCTTCCTGCACATCAAACAAGGGAATAGAACTAGGGGCCACTTTAATAGTGGGCAACACCCGACGCAACTCCCCCGATGACGAGCCCGCGTGGATGCCTTGCTTGGTGCAATAGTCTGGGTGCAAGGCAATAAGTCCCGCTAGCTTTTTGGTATGAACTTCTTTATTACTGCTGAATTCGTAACCATCAAAGTACACGAACAATTTTTGCCCAGCCTTACTAACTAGCACTGCATCAGGCTTATTTGCTAGTTCACCAAGTCCATACGCCGATAAGAAGGTCGGCGTAAACGTGCACCCCGCATACAGCTTACGCAATTCACTGAACCGCATCCCCAGCCTGGCGCGGCCAACCGACGCTTCTGTTATCAGCGGCACATCGAAAAAGGAAGCTTGCGCAACGGCAGTTGCTGCGGCCAGCCAGCCGGCCAGGAGTAGTATGATACTCATATCGCCAAGCTACAACGCCTTCAACAACCTCTCCGCTAGCCCCCTATCGTTGCCCAGGCGCGGCACCTTGTTCTGTCCGCCGAGCTTGCCCACACTTTTCATGTAGCGCTGGAAGGCGCCCACCGGCAGCGGCGTGAGCAGCAGCGGCACCAGAATGCTACCCTGGCGCAGGTCGTCGTAGTAGGTATTGCGTTGGCGCAAAGCCACATCCAGCGCAGCGGCGAAGCTGGCGGCATCGCGCGGGGTCTGGGCAAACTCGATGAGCCACTCGTGGCGCGAGGGCTGGCTAGGGTCGTCGCTCACCAGCGGGGCCACCGTGAACTCGGTCACTTCCGTTTCGGGGTGCTGGCGCACGGCTTCGCGCAGGGCAGCTTCCACTTCCTCGCCGATAACGTGCTCGCCAAAGGCCGATAAAAAGTGCTTGATGCGGCCCGTGACCATCACCCGGTGCGGGTGCAAATCCACAAAGCGCACGGTGTCGCCGAGCGAGTAGGCCCACAGGCCGGCGTTGGAGGTGAGCACCACGGCGTACTGCTTGCCCAGTTCGACGTCGGCGATGGTGAGACGGGGCGGGTTGTCCTCAAAAAACCGCTCGGCGGGCACAAATTCGAAGAAAATACCGCTGTCGAGGCGCAGCAACAGACCGAGGTTACCGGGCTGGTCCTGGAAGGCCAGAAAGCCCTCGGAGGCCGGGAATAGCTCGATACTATCGACTTGCCGGCCAATGCTTTCAAGCAAGCGGGCGCGGTAGGGCTCCATGCTCACGCCGCCCGATACGAAGAGGTCGAACTGCGGAAATACCTCCCCCACCGGCCGGCCGGTGCGCGCCACGAGGCGGTCGAAATACATCTGCACCCAGGGCGGAATGCCGGAGATGAGCGTCATGGGCTGGCCCAGCGTCTCCTGCACGATGGCTTCGAGCTTGGTTTCCCAATCCTCGATGCAATTGGTGGCGTAGCTAGGCAGTTGGTTGCGCCGCAAATACGCCGGCACGTGGTGGTTCACGATGCCCGAGAGCCGGCCCGTGGGGATGCCGCCCACACGCTCCAACTCGGGCGAGCCGGAGAGAAAAATCAGCTTGCCATCTAGAAAGCGGGCGCGGCCGGTGGCGGCCACGTAGTGCAGCAGCGCATCCTTGGCCCCGTTGATATGGTTGCTGATGCTGGCCCGCGTGATGGGAATATACTTAGCGCCGCTGGTGGTACCGCTGGTTTTGGCCAGGTACAGCGGCCGGCCGGGCCACAGGATATCGGGCTCCCCGGCTTTCACGCGGTCGAAATAGGGTTTCAGCGCCTCGTAGTCGCGGATAGGCACCCTGGCCGCGAAGTCGGCCGGCGTGTGCACCGCCGCCAGGTCGTGCGCCCGGCCAAAGGCCGTGCCGGCGGCGGTGGCAGCCAGCGTGCGCAGCAGGCGCAGTTGGGTGGCGGCCGGGTGGCGCTGCCACTGCCGGTACTGGTGCACGGTGTAGGCCGCCAGGGGGCGGCTTAAAGTGGCTTTTAGTCCCATTTAAACGTAAAAATAGGCAGCTCACCCACGCTTGGAGTAGTCCCGCCCGCCGGTACAGGTTGCGGCCGCTTGCGTTTTTACGCAAGCGCGCACGATTAATTTCTGACTTAGAGAATTATTTTGTTTAGCTTTGCAAGCATCAAGATTAAACAACACCTTTGCGGCCGCTAGGCCGTACTACTGCCATCAGCTTTTTACTGATGGATATTTTCCCTTCTTTCTTTTCAAAAACCCCATGATTAATCAATTTGGTAAGGCCCAGTGGCAAGGTGATGGCAAAGGCCACGGTACCATCAGCACCAAAAGCGGCGTTGTAGAGGCTCCGTATTCAGTAGGCTCGCGCTTTGAGGGCCAAAAGGGCACCAACCCCGAAGAGCTGATTGGCGCGGCCCACGCCGGCTGCTACACCATGTTTCTGTCGATTGTGCTCTCGCAGCACGGCCACACCGTGGAAGACCTGCAAACCACCTCGACCGTTTCGCTGGACCCCACCCAGCAGCCGCCCGTTATCACCAAAATCGCGGTGAGCGTGGAAGGCAAAGTAACCGGCGGCAACATCACGCCCGAAGACTTCCAGAAGCACGCCGAGTTTGCCAAGGCCAACTGCCCGGTGTCGAAAGCCCTGAGCGCCGTGGGCGAAATGACGCTCGAAGCCAAGCTTTCGTAGAATTATGAGTTGTGAATTATGAGTTATGAATTAATCCACAGTCACTTACCCGACTGGCGGGTTAATTCATAACTCATAATTTTTAACTCATAATTAGCTTTGCCCCATGCCCACTGGTACTACCCGCATTCGCCTACGCCCCGCCAACTCTTCACGCCTCTCGTTTGGAGTGCAGGTTTCGCTGGCACTTTTTGCCATCGCCTACGCCGTGCTGATGCTGCGCAACTCGCCCGCCACGCAGGATTTTTACTGGCTGAGCTACGTTTTTCTGGGCTTCTGCGTCGTGTACCTGGGGTTTATCCTGGTGCACAACGCGCCGGTTTTTGGTACCCAAAGCTACTTTGAGTTTGCCCCCGGCTACCTGGTGCACAAGGCGGGCCTGTTTCGACCCAAGCAGGTGTTTGCCGCCGAAACCATGACTATGCTGGAGCTGCTGCCCCGCCAGCTGCGGGTGCGTCTCCAGGACGGCGACATCCACGTGCTCAACATGCGCGAGGTGAAGGGCACCCGCCGCCGCGCTGTGTTGCGCGGCCAGCTCGAAAGCTTTGCCAAGCGTTACAACGTGGCGCTGCGCGAAGACGACGCCGCTACCGCTTAGCCAGCCCCGACGGGCCCAACTTCCGCGCCGCCTACCCGTATTTGCAACCCCGTAAAGACGCCCGCCGGCGTCTTTACTTTTGTGCGACATCGCCTCTCCAAACTTCCTTTCCCATGCCCCTCTCCCCCGACGTTCAGCAGCGCATCAACACCTGGCTCACGCCCGCTTACGATGCTGATACCCAGGCCGAAATCAAACAGCTCGTTGACGCGCACCAGGACGACCAGCTCAACGACGCCTTCTACCGCACCCTGGAGTTTGGCACCGGCGGCCTGCGCGGCGTGATGGGCGCCGGCTCGAACCGCATGAACCGCTACACGCTGGGCATGGCTACCCAGGGCCTGAGCAACTACTTGAGAATGAGCTTCCCGCATCAGGAAATCAAGGTGGCGATTGCGCACGACTCGCGCAACAACTCGCGCCTGTTTGCCGAAACGGTGGCTAATATTTTCTCGGGCAACGGCATCACGGCCTACCTGTTTGAGAGCCTGCGGCCGACGCCCGAATTGTCATTTGCCATCCGGCACCTGGGCTGCCAGAGCGGCTGCGTCATCACGGCCTCGCACAACCCCAAGGAGTACAACGGCTACAAGGTGTACTGGAACGACGGCTCGCAGGTAGTAGCGCCGCACGATAAGAACATCATCACGGAGGTTAACAAAATCACGAGTCCCGAGGAAGTAAAGTTTGCTGGCGACCCTAGCCGCATTCACCTCATTGGCAAAGAGGTCGATGACGCGTATCTGGCCGAGGTTAAGAAGCTGAGCATCAACCCCGCCGCTATCCAGCAGCAGCACGATTTGGGCATTGTGTACACGCCCATTCACGGCTCGGGCATCAAGCTGGTGCCGCCGGCGCTGGCCGAGTTTGGCTTCACCAACGTGAGCGTGGTGCAGGCTCAGGCTACGCCTGACGGCAACTTCCCCACCGTGCAATCGCCCAACCCGGAAGAGAAGTCGGCCATGCAGCTAGCCCTCGACCAGGCCAAGGCCCAAAACGCCGACATCGTACTCGCCACCGACCCCGACGCCGACCGCGTGGGCGTGGGCGTAAAGAATGACAAGGGCGAGTGGGTGCTGCTCAACGGCAACCAGACGGCCGCGCTGCTCGCGCACTACATGCTATCGGCCCGCCAGAAAGCCGGCAAGGCCCAACCCAACGATTTTATCGTGTACACCATCGTGACGAGCGAAATCCTGGGTGATATCGCCAAACGCTACCAGGTAAAATCCTATCGTACGCTCACTGGCTTCAAGTACATTGCGGGCCTTATCCGCGACCTGGCAGGTGAGGAAAATTACATCTGCGGCGGCGAGGAAAGCTACGGCTTTCTCATTGGCGACTTCGTGCGCGATAAAGATGCCGTGACGGCCTGCGCCCTCGTGGCCGAGATGGCCGCCGTGGCCAAGGGCCAGGGCCGCACCCTCTACCAGGAGATGCAACGCATGTACGCCGAGTACGGCCTCTACGTGGAAGACCTTATCTCCTTGACCAAGAAGGGTCAGCGCGGTGCCGAGGAAATTCAGGAGATGATGGCCGGCCTGCGCCAGAACCCGCCCAAGACCCTGGCCGGCTCGCCGGTAGTCGAAATCCGCGATTACCAGACCGGCAAGATTCACCACCTACAATCGGGGCAGGAAGAGAGCACCGGCGTGGAAAGCTCCAACGTGCTGCAATTTCTCACGGCAGCCGGCGACAAAATCTCGGCGCGCCCCAGTGGCACCGAGCCCAAGATAAAGTTCTATTTCAGCGTAAAGGAGCCGCTAGCCTCGATTGCGGACTATGAGCCGACCCACAAGAAGGCGGAGGATAAAATCAAGCGCATTATCGAGGAGATGCAGCTGAAATAAAAGCAGCAGGACGAAAAAGAACGTCATGCTGAGCTTGTCGAAGCATATCTACCGCGCCGCTGGGGTCGTTCGGTAGATATGCCTCGGCAGGCTCAGCATGACGTTTTTTTTGCTAAATACTTATTCGTTCGCTACTACGCCCGCTGCAATTGCAGCTGCTTTACCTGCTGCGTGAGGTCGAGCACCATGCTGGCCAGGTGTTCCAGCGATACACCGCCGATGGGGAACGCGCTGCTGATGTAGCTCTTGGCTTCCCATATTTCGAGTACGTCCTCGGCTTTTACATCGTAGGGCGAGTAGAGCGGGTTATCTGATTGTAGAGCAAACATAGCACTCTGCTTCAGCTTGTTATAAACTCGCTTGAAGACGATACCATCCTTCTGGCTCACCACGATGCAGGGCGTGCCGTCCTTCACGCTGGCCCAGTCATCGACGTAGCGGCCCACGATGGTAGTGCCGCTGGCCAGGGGCAGCATCGAGTCGCCGGCGATTTCAAAGGCGCGGTAGGTACCGCTGCTGGCCAGCATGGGTAGCCGGAAGCGCGGCAGGTCCTCAATAAATTCGCGGTCAGCGTAGCCATTGAGGTAGCCGGCGGCCGCTTTGAGGGGTACCAACTCAATATTTTCTTTATCATCGGGGCCCACGGTAAAGGCCAGCACCCGCATAGGCTTGTCTTCGGGCAGGGTATCGTCGAGGGGGCCGGCTTCGCGGAGAGCGGCGGCAGTTTTAGCGTTTTTGCGCTTCGTAAAGTCGGTGGTAGCCAGCGAGTCAAGTGGAATATTGAAGAGCCGGGCCATGTTGACGAGCGTAGCCAGGCGCGGCTCGGCGCGGCCTTCTTCGTAAGCCCCCACCAAAGAGCGCTTAATGCCTAGTTTATCAGCTAATTGGGCTTGGGTCAGGCTCAGCTCGCGGCGCCAAAACTTGAGGTTGGTATTAATCATAAAAGTGGAAGAGACGAAGGTTGAAAAAACCCAGCGCGATGGGCACGCGACGCACAGAACCGGCAACACAAGCTGCAAGTTACTAATTCCATTAGACTTACTCACGCTAACGGGGTGGGAATTGTCGCAGCAGTTTTTTTCTGCACTCGCTAACCGCAAAAACAGCTACCCTTGCCGAAGAGTAGCTGTCGTGCCTGCCAGGCTTAACGGTCGAGAATAGCGGGCGCCCCCTTGCGAATAGGCCCGGGGGCCAACCGGGCTTACTACCGCCCGCGCTGCTGCTTTATACCCGCCAGCCGCAGTTGGAAATAGTCATACTTCTCGCGCAGGTGGTCGAAGAGGTCACGCAGGGCGGGCGCACCGCCCAGCTGGGCACGGGCAGCGGCAATCTCAGCCAGCTGCGAGTCGGACAGGAAGTCCTGCAGGCGCAGGTCGAGGCCCTTGGTGTAGGCGCGCTCCAGGTGGCTTTTTACGGTGCTCAGGGCCAGGTTGCGCTGGGTGGCAATCTGCTCCAGCTTGAAGCCCTGGCGGTGAAGCTGAAAAGTCTGGTCTTCGCTGTCATTCACCTCGCGGTCGGCCTTTTTCTGGGCCGCCGAGCGCGGGCCGGGCGTGTAGTCGTCCTCACTAAAGGGCGGCACGTTGAGCACGTCGTCCGTGGCATTGGGCACCGGGCGGGCGGGGGCGTGCTGTAAGATGGCTTCGATAAACGCCTCGCCGTAGGTTTCAAATTTCTTCATACCCACGCCCGACACCGAGAGCATGGCGATGCGGCTGGTGGGCTGCTCGCGCGCCATTTCCTGGAGCGTGGTATCGGTAAAGACCACGTAGGGCGGCACGCCCTGCTCATCAGCAATGCGCTTGCGGAGCTGGCGCAGGCGCTCAAACAGCTTGGCTTCGGGCGTGCCAGCACCAGCCGCGGCCGCATCGGCAGCCGCTTTTTTAGTGGCGCGGGTTTGCTTGTCGGCTTTTTCGGCCACCTGAAATTTTTTGAGCGACACCGGCAGCTGGCCTTTCAGCACCTGCTGGCCACGCTCGGTTATTTTGAGGGCGTACCCCTCTTCATACGCAATGTAGAACAGGCCATCGTTGAGCATCTGGTGGATGTAGCTGTACCAATCGAGGTAGGGCAAATCCTGGCCGGCGCCGTAGGTTTTGAGCTGGTCGTAGCCGCCTTGCAGCACGACCTGGTTGCGCATCCCGCGCAGAATATCAATGAGTAAGTTTATCGCCACACGCTGTTGGGCGCGGGTGCTGGCACTCAGCGCTTTCTGGGCCAGCAGGGTGCCATCGAAGGTGGTGGGCGGGTTACGGCAGATGTCGCAGTTGCCGCAGTCGTGGCCCAGGTCTTCGGAGAAATAGTGCAGCAAAATGCGGCGGCGGCAGCTGGCGGCCTCGGCAAACTGCTGCATCCGCTCCAGCTTAGCGGTGTTGAGTTGGGCCTGGCGGGCGGGCACGTCCTTGGTCACCATCTCGCGCATCGACATGACGTCGGCGAAGCTGTAGAAGAGCAGCGCGGTGGCATCGGTGCCGTCGCGGCCGGCGCGACCGATTTCTTGGTAGTAGCCCTCGATGTTTTTGGGCAGGTTGTAGTGCATCACCCAGCGCACGTTGCTTTTGTCGATGCCCATGCCGAAGGCGATGGTGGCCACGATGACCTGCAAGTCGTCTTGCAGGAACTTCTCCTGGGCGTCGGCGCGCTGGTTGGGCGTCATGCCGGCGTGGTAGTAGCCGGCCTTAATACCCTTTTGCTGAAGCTTCTGGGCCACCGTTTCGCAGCTCTTGCGCGAGAGGCAGTAGATAATGCCCGCATCGCCGGGGTGGCGGGCAATGAAGTCGAGTATCTGCCCGAGGCGGTCCTGGCCGGGGCGCACCACGAGGTTGATGTTGGGCCGGTCGAAGCTGGAGAGAAAAACCTTAGGCTCGTGCAGGTTGAGCTGGGTCTTGATGTCGCGCTGCGTGAGGCGGTCGGCCGTGGCCGTGAGCGCGATGATGGGCGTGCTCGGGAAATGCTGCCGCAGGGCCCCTAGCTGGGTGTACTCGGGCCGGAAGTCGTGGCCCCAGGATGAAATACAGTGCGCCTCGTCGATGGCAAACATGCTGACGTTGACCCGGGTCAGGAATTGCATAAAGCCGTCGCTCAGCAGCTTTTCGGGGCTCACGTAGAGCAGCTTGAGGTGGCCGCTGACGGCCGCCCGAGCAATGTCGTTCGACTCGCTTTGGCCCACGCTGCTGTTGATGTAGGCGGCCACAATACCGTTGGCTTTCAGGGCCTCCACCTGGTCTTTCATGAGGGCGATGAGCGGCGACACTACCACGCACACGCCCTCGCTCACCACGGCCGGAATCTGGAAGCACACCGATTTGCCGCCGCCGGTGGGCATGAGCACCACCGTATCCTGGCCGCCCAGAATGCTCTGGATAATATCGCCCTGCATAGGCCGAAAATTATCGTAGCCGTAGTAGCGCTTGAGCGCCTGGCGGGCGGCGGTGAGGGAAACGGCGGAGGCAGTAACGGCAGACATAAGGCACTTCGGTCGAAAGATTAAAATAACAATCGGCTCCACGAAGTTCCAAAGAATTTAGCCAATGTCGGCCAGCGGGGAGGCTAGCGGGGGCCCAGGCAGCCAGCTACCCCGCAGCAGAAGCCTTTAGCTCAGGTAAAAAGCCGCTGCAAGTATTTTTCCTGACCAGTACCCCGGGTGAATACTGGCCGCTAGCGCCTATCTTAGGCGCGCGCAATCGCTAGCTAACTCTCAGCTAGCTAGCACCTTTATTTGCCCGACTTTATGCAACCTTCTCCCCTCCTCCTGGCCCGGCTTCAGCTAGGGCTGGTGGGCGCCTGCCTTCTGCTGGCAGCCTACCTACCAGCCTGGCACAAGCTGTGGTTTGTAGCCGAAACTGGGCGATATGGCGGCAGCACGGCTTGGCTCTGGCTGTTGTTGCTGGGCATGTACCAAGGCTGGCGGCTAGCACTAGGGCTTACCTACACGCTGATAGCCCTGCAACTGCTGCTAGCGGGCTACGTGCTCTCCTACAATATTCCGGCGGGTGAGCCAGCGCTTGGCTTTGGGTTGACTAGTGGCTTATACCTACTGGCGGGTAGTCTGCTGTATTTTTCTTCTGCCCTGAAACAGTATTTCAGCCACCAGCCAACTCAGGCCCGGCTGTAGTACGCACTTAGCTTTTAGCACGAGCCTACCTTTTAGCCAACAAAAAACGGCACCCTAGCGGGTGCCGTTTTTTTATCGACTGCTTGGTGGCGAATTACTTATTTCAGCGCGCTTTTCAGCTCGCCGCTGGCCAGGGCCTGGGCCTGCTTAGCCTCGGGCACCACGGCAGCCATGCCGAAGAACTCGTGGGTTACGCCATCGTAGTTCTGGTATTTCACGGGCACGCCGGCCTTCTGGAGGTTGTCGGCCAGCATCTTGCCTTCGCTCATCAGCGGGTCGTACTGGTCGGTGATGACCGTGGTGGGCGGCAAGCCTTTGAGGTTGGCGTGCACGAGGTCAATCAGTGGGCTCTTGCCGTCGGCGGGGGTGCGCAGGTAATACTTGAAGAACCACGCCATGAAGTCCTTGTTGAGCGGCTTGGTTTCGGTATTGGCCAGGTAGGAAGGCGTATTCATATCGTAGCCGGCGATGGGGTACACGAGTAGCTGGTGCTTGGGCATTTGTACCTTCTTGTCTCGGGCCATCATGCTTACGGCGCAGGCCAGGTTGCCACCGGCGCTTTCGCCAGCCACGGCTACGCGGGCGGGGTCACCCTTGAAGCTGGCGGCGTTCTTGAGCGTCCACTGGTAGGCGGCAAAGCTGTCGTTGTGGGCAGTCGGAAACTTGTTTTCCGGGGCCTGGCGGTAGGCCACCGATACCACGATAGCACCGGTTTGCTCCACGAGGGCGCGCACCGAGGGGTCGTAGGTATCGAGGGTGGCAATAACCCAGCCGCCGCCGTGGTAATACACAATCACCGGCAGGGTGCCCGTGGCCCCCTTGGGCGTGTAGATGCGCACCTTCACGCCGGGCATGATAATACGACTCATGGTGTCGGCGGTGGCGGGCGGCGTGGAGATGTTGAATTTCTGCATCGTCGCCATCGCGGCGTCGGTGGCGCTGGGGGCCTTGCGCACCTCTGCTGGGGTGAGCTTGGAGGGGGGCGTGGGGCCGCTCATGGCCGCGAGCTGCTCGATAACGGCTTGCATCTCGGGGTGCAGGCCGGGGCCCCAGGCGGGCTTGGGGCCGCTGGGCTTCACGGCCTTTGCCTGGCCAGCAGCCGAGCTGTCGGCGGCGGGTTTGGTGGCGGTGGCCGTCGAGTCGTTGGCGGCGTTGGTAGTGGCGGTTTCGGTGGTTTGGCTGCTGCTGCAAGCGGCGAGCAACGCGAGGCTAGCAACCGGGGCGGCCCAGCGGGCGGTGGCGCTTGTCCAGGTAAGGCGCATAGTAGATGAGCAAGAAGTGAATGGTTGAGCTGCTCCTTACGGCCCGCCGCCGTTAATAGATACGAAAACAGCTGAAAGCAAGCGAATTACTCGCCTGCTTTCAGCTATTCTTTACTCAGCGCTATCTCACACTAATACCCAAGCTATCAATACCTAAGCTTATACAGAAGGCCAAAAAAACGTCATGCTGAACTTGCCGAAGCATCTCTACCGAACAGCGCTAGCGGCGCAGTAGAGATGCTTCGGCAAGCTCAGCATGACGTTCTCTTGGCTTTTTTGGTCAACTGTACACTCTAGGCCGCGCCCTGCTCCGATGTCGCCGGGGCGCGGCGCGAGCCGCGGTACAGCTCGTACTTCAGCAGGCGGCAGTCAATCGGTCCGTTAAACAGCGGAATGCGACGCGACACCTTCAGGCCGATGCGCTTGGCGGCTTCCAGGTTGCCGGTGAAAATGAAGGCATCGTAGCCCTGAAAGTTCGTTTTCAGCGCGTCGCCGATGGTTTTGTAGAGGGCGTCCATCTCGGCCTCCTCCCCTATTCGCTCGCCGTAGGGCGGGTTGGTGATGACGAGGCCGGGCACCTCACCCTGGGGCGGCTGGGCGTCGCGCACGTCGCGCACGCTCAGGCGGATGCACTCGTCGAGGCCAGCGGCTTCGATGTTGGCCGCCGCGTCGCGGATTACCTTGGGGTCGAGGTCGGAGCCGGCCAGGTAGGCCTGCGGCTCCTCGATGCGCTGGGCCTCGGCCTCCTGGCGCAGCTGCTGCCAGAGGCTGGCGTCGAAGTCGGGCCAGTTTTCGAAGCCGAACTTGCCCTGGTGAAACAGCCCCGGCGCGATGCGCTGGGCTAGCAGGCCGGCCTCGGTGAGGATGGTGGCCGAGCCGCACAGCGGGTCGATGAGCGGGCTTTTCTTATCCCAGCCGCTGAGCAGGATGAGACCGGCCGCCAGCACCTCGTTCAGCGGGGCCTCGTTGGTGCCCTGGCGGTAGCCGCGGCGGTGCAGCGAGTCGCCGGCCGCGTCGAGGCTCAGAATCACCTCGTTTTCGAGCATCCGCAGGTGAATGCGGATATCGGGGTTGCGGGTGTCGATGCTGGGGCGCTCGCCGGTGCGCTCGCGAAACTGGTCCACGATGGCGTCCTTAGTGAGCTGGGCCACATACAAGGAGTGCTCGAAGCTCGACTTGTTGACGACGGCCGTGATGGCAAACGTCTGGCCGGGGCGGATAAAGCGGCTCCAGTCGATGGCGTAGACCTCGTCGTAGAGGCCGCGCTCGTCGGGGGCGTAAAAATCGGCGAAGGGGCGCAGCAGGCGCATGGCCGTGCGGCTCCAGAGGATGGTGTTGTAGAGCAGTTTTTTGTCGCCGCTAAACTCGACGGCGCGGCTGCCCACGTAGTCGATGGTGGCGCCGAGCTGGCGCAGCTCGGCGGCCAGTACGTCTTCGAGGCCAAACTGGGTGGTGGCGGTAAGGTGCATGGCGCAAAGGTCGGGCCTAGCGGGCGAAGCCTCTCCATCGCCTTACCTTGCGGCCATGCCGGACAAGAACCTGTACATCATCGCGGGCTGCAACGGGGCAGGCAAAACCACGGCTTCGTTCACCATTCTGCCCGAGGTTCTGGACTGCCGCGAGTTCGTGAACGCCGATGAAATTGCCCGCGGTCTCTCCCCTTTTCAGCCCGAAAAAGTAGCCTTCGAAGCCGGCCGCATCATGTTGCACCGCGTGGAGGAGCTGCTGCGCCGCGGCGAAACCTTCGCCCTCGAAACCACCCTAGCCACGAAGATTTATCAGCAGAAAATCCGGGCCGCCCAGCAGCAGGGCTACTCCGTTATCCTGTTGTATTTTTGGTTAAACAGCCCTGAGCTAGCCCAGGAGCGCGTGAAAACGCGGGTATTGGAAGGTGGCCATTACATTCCGCCCGACGTAATTAATCGCCGGTATTGGCAGGGCATTAACCGGCTTTTCGATAGCTATTTGCCGCTGGTAGATGAAGCATCTGTTTACGATAATTCAAGTGGCAACCCAATTCTGCTAGCTCAGAAGCTAGCCGATGGTTTTCACATAATTGACGGCACTTTGTATAGTCAACTCAAAACCTATTATGAATCTGGAAAAACAGCTTGAGCGTCAAGCAAAAATTGCGGCTGGCTTGAAGACAGCTTACGAGCGCATGCTGGAATTTAAGCGGCAAAAAAATAGCGAAGTTATAGTAATGCGTGATGGCAAAATCACGCGATTAAAGCCCTAATTTTTCAATTTCAATTAGGCGACTAACCTTGGCAAGGAATACTAACTTCCAATTTAAATGACAAGCGAAACCCCAAATGATGAATTGCCTTTTAATGAGGAATTTTGCACATACCTGGAGTTCCATTTGTGCCGCACTTTTCAGAAATCGCCTCGGCCAGATATAAGAAATATCTGGTGCGACGGTATATTATGGACTCCTACTCCAGACAACCAATTAGCCAAAAAGAGCGTGAACGACACTCACGTAATCACGGCTAAAGCTTGGTTAGGAGTAAGTGGGCAGGAAGAGTATAAGATGAGAATTCATTTTGGTTCATCTGCATTACGCCGCTATACAAAGTCACTCTCGCTAATTGACTGCATTCCTAGTGAAGAAACTATGGACTGGATTACCATTGATACAAACAAAAAAGAGGTGGATATTCAACTGCAATAACTACCCCCAGCCGGCCCCACAGCCGGCTTTTTTTGTACCTTCCGCCCCGTATGGCTACTCCCGTTACTTCTCCTCTCCGGTCCAATTCAGACACCGTTACGCGCTCCTACGCGGGGCCGATGGTGCTCATGACGCTGCTGTTTCTGCTCTTCGGGGCGGTTACCAATTTCAACGACGTGCTCATGCCCTACCTCAAGGACGTGTGCCAGCTCACTGATTTGCAGTCGTCGGCGGTGCAGTCGGCGTTTTTTGGGGCGTATTTTCTCATGTCGCTGCCGGCCGGCAAGCTGCTCGAAAAGCTGGGCTACCAGCGCGGCATCGTGGTGGGCCTGCTCGTGATGGCGGGCGGGGCGCTGCTGTTCGTGCCGGCCGCCAATACGCGGGCGTTTCCGCTGTTTCTGACGGCGCTGGCGGTACTGGGGGCGGGCATTACGCTGCTGCAAGTGGCGGCCAACCCCTACGTGAGCGTGCTAGGGCCGGCGCGGCGGGCGGCCTCGCGGGTGAGCATCGTGGGCGTGGCCAACAACTTCGGCGGGGCCATTTCGCCGCTGGTGGGCGGGCTGCTGCTCTTCGGCGGCTCGGTGGCGCTGAAGGCCCAGCTAGCGGCACTGCCCCTGGCCCAGCGCCTCACCCAGGAGGCGCAGCTGGTGAAGGTGCCCTATCTGGGGCTGGCGGGCTTTCTGGCGGTGCTGGCGGGCGTGTTCTTCCTGCTGCGGCTGCCCGACATCGACGCCCTGCCCGAGGAAGAAGTACTGGAGTACCAAGCCGTGGCGGCGGGCCGCACCTCGGCCCTGAGCTACCGCCACCTGGTGCTGGGCATCGGGGCCATTTTTGTGTACGTGGGCGTGGAAGTGGGGCTAGGGTCGTTCCTCATTCGCTACGGCGAAAGCCTGGGCATTCAGTCCTTGTCGCCCTTCACTCAGAGCCTGGTGCGCGGGCTGAACGTGGCCACCAACTTCGCGGGTGAGTTATTCGGCCAACGCCCGGCGCCGATTGACACCACGGCTGGCTTTACCAAGGCCGTGGGCGCGGTGCTGGTGTCGTCGTACTGGTTTGGCTCGCTGGTGGGGCGGGTGGTGGGCATTCCGCTGCTGCTCAAGCTCAATAACCGGCTGATGCTGGTGGCGGTGTGCGCGGCGGGCGTGGCGCTGGTGGGTGCCTCCATCCTCAGCCAGGGCGAAACGGCGCTGTGGCTCATCGTGCTCTGCGGGCTCATGAACTCGATTATGTGGCCCGTTATTTTCCCGCTGGCCATCACCGGGCTGGGGCCGTTTACCAAGCAGGGGTCGTCGTACCTGATTATGGCCATCGTGGGCGGGGCGCTGATTCCACCGCTCATGGGCTTTCTGGCCACCAATGGCGGGGGTATGCGGGTGGCCATCGCGGTGCCCGCGCTGTGCTACGCCTACCTGCTGTTCTATGCGCTGAGCGGCTACCGGGTGCGGTAGGCTTTTGCGGGAACGGTATTGCGGGCGGGCAGACCCCGCGAATAGCCGGCACGAAAAACCTTTAGCGGGGGTCGCCAAACGGTCGCACACCCCCACTAAAGGTTTGGCGAGGGTCGCCAAACCTTTAGCACCCCTCACCCAACATTGTGCGGGGGTCGCCTAACATTAGGCGACCTCCGCACAACGTTAGACGACCCTCGCACAACGTTTGCACACCCTCCCCTAACGTTTGCAGCCCCCTGCACAACACTGTGCGGGGGGCTGCAAACGTTGACAGGGGTAAGCTGAGGGCGCTAGCGGCGCTCCTCGTTGAGCAGGGTCAGGAGCACGCCGTTGGTCCAGCCGAAGCCGTCTTGCAGGGGGTATTCGCCGCCGCCGGCGGCCAGGGTAGTGTTTTCGACGTTGTATTTCTCCAGCAGCTTGCCGGTTTGGGCAAAGACGCGGCTGTTGAGGCGCACCCAGCGGTGGGCCACGGTATCGGCCAGGGCGCGCTGCTGGTAGCGGCGCAGGCCCGTGATGGCGAGGTATTCGAGGGGCGCCCAGGCGTTGGGGGCATCCCACTGCTGGCCGCTGGCATTAGGGGTTGTGAGCAGGCCGCCAGGGCGCAGCAGCTCGGCTTGCAGGTGCTGCGCCACCGAGGCCGCCTGGGTGGGCGTGGCTACGCCAAAGGCCAGCGGAAACACCCCGGCCAGCGTGCGCGCCGGGGCCGGGCGGCGGGCGCTCAGGTCATAATCGACGTAGAAACTCGCCTGCGCATCCCAGCAGTAGCGCCGGATGGCAGCCGTGCGCTGCCCGGCCAGCTGCCGAAATTTCGGCGCGGCCACCGAGTCGCCGGCCTGGTGGGCGGCGCGGGCCAGGGTTTGCTCCAGCGTGAGCACGAGGCAGTTCAAATCGACGGGCACGAGCTGCGTGGTGCGGATGGTGCCCAGCCCCTGGCCGGGGGCAAACCACCGGGTGCTGAAATCCCAGCCCGAGGCGGCGGCGGCGCGCACGTTGCGGTAAAACTCGGCGGGCGGCTGCGCACTCAGCTTGGCGGCCTCCACGTCTTCGCGGTACGACTCTTCGCGGGGCTGGTCGCTCTCGTCCCAGTAGCGGCTCAGGGTTTCGCCGCCGGGCAGGCGCACCACGCGGCCGGCCGCCACACCGGGCTTGAGGCTAGCGCCGCCGGCCGTCCAGTAGGCGTATTCTTTCAGCAACTGGGGCCGAAACTCGGTGTAGGCGCGGCTGCCGGGGCCTTCGGCCTGGGCCAATAGCTGCACCATGAGGGCAAAAAACGGCGGCTGCGAGCGCGTGAGGTAGTAGGTGCGCGTGCCGTTGGGAATGTGCCCGTACTGGTCGAGCAGGTAGGCAAAGTTGGCCACCATGTCGCGCAGCAGCGCCGTGCGGCCCGCCGCCCGCAGGCCCAGCATCGTGAAGTACGAGTCCCAGTAATACATCTCGCGGAAGCGCCCGCCGGGCACCACGTAGGGGCGCGGCAGGGGCAGCAGCGACGAGTAGGGCGCGGCCGTGGCCTGCGCCGGGCGGCGCAGCACCGTCCAGAGCGTGTCGAGGTGCCGGCGCAGGCCAGCCTGCACGTTGCTGCGGTACACGTCGGTGGCGGCCACGGGCGGCGCAAAATATTTGGTCACAAACGCCTTCAGGTCGAAGCCCGGCTGGGTGCGCTGCCGGGCGTAGGCGGCCAGGATGTCGGCGGGCGGGGCCAGCGGCAGGGCATCCACGAAGGTCTTGCCATCGGGGTAGGCACGGCCGAGCTGCACGGCCTCAAACAAGCCGGGGTAGAGCTGGCGCGGCGTGGGACGCGGGGCCGGCGCCGTGGGCTGGGCCGGGGCGGCCCCGGCCGCCAGCAGCAGGGCGCCGCTGAGGAGAAGGTTTTTCATACGAAAGCTGCGGAGTGGGAATAAGCAAAGGTGCCGGGTGCCGCGCACTTAATCGCCACCGGGGCGCGTTAAGGCGCTAACTATTTTGCTCCGCCCTTCTTCTACCTTCTACATTATTTCAATTGCCGCATGAAGAATATCCTGCCCAAAAATGCCTGGCTGCTCCTGCTTTTGCCCTTCGTGGTGCTCATGGCCAGCGGCTGCGAGAAAGTCCTGGACCTGCTCAATTTCAAAATCAACGACTCGACCAGCTTCACCATCCCGGCCACCGGGCTGCTTGCCAACACGGCGCTGGCCCTGCCGGGCGTCACGGTCAATTCGACCTCGGGCACCACCTACGCCAGCAATAACACCACGGCCGACTACGTGCAGGACGTGACCCTCGACCAGCTCACGCTGACCACCACCAGCCCCGCCACCCAGACGTTCGACTTCCTCAAGAGCATCAGCGTGTACATCGCCACCGACGCCGCCGGCACCAACAAGGTGCTGCTGGCCTCCCTCAACCCCGTGCCCACCGGCCAGACGACCATCACCCTCACGCCCAGCGGCACCAAGCTCGACGCCTACCTGCGCAACGGCTCCTACACCCTCTTCTCCACCGCCGAGCTAGCCCAGGCCCTGCCCCAAAACACGACCGTGCGCGCCGACTCGCGCTTCAACGTGAAGGCCAACGTGAAATAATGGTTAATGTCAGGACTGTTTAGAACGTCAGGTAGCAGACAAAAAAGAACGTCATGCGCACTACCCTTTATTAAACGGCTTCGCTAAAAACTACCCGGTAAGCAAGCGGTAGTGCGGGGGCACAACGTCGAGGAAGCTAGCGGCCCCCGCGGTGGGCGGTGGCCTCATTGGCGAGGGTAATTGTAGCGCGGGCTTTATAGGCCGTGTTGACGCCCCTTGCTACACCGAGCCAAGCTACAAAGTCGGCGCCACGGCCCGACCTTTGCCCCATGCAGCTTGAAGAAAACGTTTCGCTCCGCCCCTACAACACCTTCGGCCTCGACGTGCAGGCCCGCTACTTCGCCCGCTTCGCCTCTGTGGCCGAGCTGCGCCAGCTGCTGGCTCGGCCCGAGGTGCAGGACGGCCCGCTGCTCATCCTGGGCGGCGGCTCTAACCTGCTGCTGACGCAGCATTTCGGCGGCGTGGTGCTGAAAAACGAAATCAAGGGCCTCGAAATCGTGTCGGAAGACGCCGACGCGCACACTGCCCTGCTGCGCGCCGGCGCCGGCGAAAGCTGGCACGGCCTCGTGGAATACGCGCTGGACCAGGCGCTGAGCGGCCTCGAAAACCTGTCGCTGATACCGGGTACCGTGGGCGCGGCCCCGCTCCAGAACATCGGGGCCTACGGCGCCGAGCTGCAAGACACCTTCGAGCGGCTCGAAGCGCTGGAAATCAGCACCGGCGAGCTGCGCGTATTCGGCAAGGAAGCCTGCGGCTTCGGCTACCGCGAAAGCGTGTTTAAAGGGCCGCTGAAGGGGCAGTTTGTGGTCACGGCGGTGGTGCTGCGGCTGCACCGCGCCAGCGCCGGCCGCCCCACCAACGTGAGCTACGGCGCCATCCAAGACACGCTCACCGACCTGGGCCTTGACCCGCACGAGCCCACCCCGCGCGATGTGAGCCAGGCCGTGGTGCACATCCGGCGCTCGAAGCTGCCCGACCCGGCCGAAATCGGCAACGCGGGCTCATTTTTCAAAAACCCCGAGATTTCGCAGCATAAGTTCGACGAGCTGAAGAGCCGCTACCCCGGCCTGCCCGGCTACCCGGTGCCGGGCGGCGTGAAGGTGCCCGCCGGCTGGCTCATCGAGCAAGCGGGCTTCAAAGGGCTGCGGCGCGGGGCCGGCGCGGGCACCCACGGCGTGCACGAGCGCCAGGCGCTGGTGCTCGTCAACCACGGCGGGGCCACTGGCCAGGAGTTGCGCACACTGGCCGAGGAGGTCATCCGGGCCGTGGGCACGCAGTTTGGCATCGAGCTGCATCCCGAGGTTAACATCTTGTGAGAAAACCCCTTATTTTTGCTGCCGATAGGCTTAACTCAGAATTAACACAGGCGCGCGGGTTTTAGCCGTTATTTTGTGGCTACCGCCAGCCTTCGGCCTTTTTCCCTGCACTATGATTTTCTGCTCTACTCCTCTGCTCGTGGCCAGCCTGGCCGGCAACCTGCTAGCCGGCCCCGGCCCCAAACCGGCCACGCCGCCTGGCCCCGTGGTGCAGTCGCTGAAGGCGGCCAAGGCGCAGGGAGCGGGGGCCACCGTCACGGTGCGGGGCGTGGTTACCAACGGGCCGGAACTGGGTGCGCTGCGCTTTGTGCAGGATGGCGAGGCGGGCCTGGCGCTGTATGCCCTGCCCACCCGCGTGCCGGGCTACGACGAGCTGCGGGCCGGCGACAGCCTGCAAGTGACCGGCCAGCTCAAGAGCTACAACGGTCTGCTGGAGATGGACCCCATCACCACGGTGCGCAAGCTGGCCGGGGGCCGGCCGGTGCGTCCCCTCAAAGTGCCGGTTAAAGAAGTCGGCAGCGCGTACGTGGAAGCCAACGAAGGCCGCCTGCTCGAAATAACGGGCGTGACCAAGCTTACCAATTCGGCCGGCACGCCGGTCGAAACGCTAACGGCCAACTCGAACTTTCTGCTCGACGGCGACAAAGGCGCCATGCTGCGCGTCACCAACTCCAGCACCGGCCCCACGGGCATCATCGACTCGGCCGTGCCCAAGGGCGAAACCTTCGACGTGCGCGGTATTCTGAGCCAGTTTTCGCCCAGCGGTACCGGCGGCTACCAGCTGCTGCCGCGCCTCTCCAGCGACCTAGTGCGCGGCGGTGGCCTGCCCCGCATCACGGCCGAGCCCGTGCCGGTGGGCACCACGCCCCAGAGCTTCACCCTCGAATACACGACCCTTTACCCCGGCGATACCCGCCTCAGCTACGGCCCCTCGGCCACCGAGCTCACCGAGCAGCGCGTGGAAGAAGGCTTCAGCACCCAGCACCGCGTCACCGTCACGGGCCTGGAGCCCGGCACCACCTACTACGTGCAGGTGGGCTCGCGCAATGCGGCCGGCACCGCCACCGCCACGCCCGTGCCCATCATCACGGGCGGCAAGAAAAGCAACCGCAAAAACCGCTAGCCCCACCCGCTGCGGGCGGCTTCTACCGGCCCGCCGGCTACCGCCAGGCTCCCGGTTCGGGACCAGCGGTAGCCGGCGGGCCGGCCTCGAATTGGGAGCCAGGGATTTCTATCGGCATTTTCGTGGCTAATTTGCAGTTTCTGCCTGCCTAGCCACCCGCCCGCATTTTGTCCGTTCCGCCCGCCATTCCGCCCATTTTAGCGCGCCTGCGCGCCGAAACGCGCCCCTACCACGACGCCGTAGAGCAAAACGAGTTCAACCAGGCGCTGGCCGCGGGCACGCCCAGCCACGCAGCTACGGCCCGGTTTCTGGCCAAAATGTACGGGTTTTTGGCGCCCTACGAAGCCGCCGTGCAGCAGCGTAGCGCCGATTTTGGGCCCGCCTGGGAACTGGCCGCCCGCCAGCGGGCGCCCCTCATCCTGGCCGACTTGCAGGTGCCCGCCGCTAGCCTGCCGCTGTGCCCGGCGCTGCCCCCGCTGGCCACCCTGCCCGAGCTGCTGGGCGCCATGTACGTGCTGGAAGGCTCGACGCTGGGCGGCCAGGTGCTGGCCCGGCAGCTGGCCAAGGCCGGCATTGACCTGCGCCGCTACTTCACCGGCTACGGCGAGCTGACCGGCCCGCGCTGGAAGGCGTTTTGCCAGCTGCTGGCGGCGGCCACCACCCCCGCCAATGAAACTAAAATTGTGGAGTCGGCGATTCACACATTTCAACAATTAGCCGCCTGGCTAGCCCGTCCGTGAGTTTACCCGACGAAAGCCTGCTCGATAGCCCCATCACGCTTACCAACTGCGACCGGGAGCCCATTCACATTCCGGGCGCCATTCAGCCCTACGGCTTCGTGCTGTGCCTCGATGAGCGCACGCAGCGCGTGGCCTATGCTAGCGAAAACACGCCGGCTTTCCTGGGCCTGGCGCCCGAGGCGCTGCACGGCCAGGGCCTGCGCCTGCTGTTTGCGCCCGAGCGCCTGGCCGAGGTGCAGCAGCGCTTCGCCACCCTCACCCACGAGCGCCAGCTGCTGGGCGTGCGCCTGGATGAGGTGGCGGGCCGGCCGTTTTTCAAGCTCATCCTGCACCGCTACGACCGGCTGCTGTGGCTGGAGTTTGAGCCCGTGGCCGAAACCCCTACCGCCCCGCCCGACCTGGCTTTTCTGAACGCGGCGATGGGCCAGATGCTGGGCGCGGGCTCGGTGCCCGAGTTTTGCCAGCACACCGTGGAGCAGGTGCGCGCCATCACGGACTTCGACCGGGTGGCCATCTACCGCTTTGCGCCCGACGAGAGCGGCGAAGTAGTGGCCGAGGCCCGGCACCCCGACCTGGCGCCCTGGCTGGGGCTGCGCTACCCCGCCTCCGATATTCCGCAGCAGGCGCGGGCCATGTACCTGGTCAACTGGCTGCGCTTCATCCCCGATGCGGGCTACGTGCCGGCCCGCCTGGTGCCGCTACGCCAGCCCCGCACCAGCCGCCCGCCCGATATGACCTACGCCGTGCTGCGCAGCGTGTCGCCCATTCACCTGCAATACCTGCACAACCTGGGCTCGGCGGCTACCATGACTATCTCGCTCATCCTGGATGGGCAGCTCTGGGGCATGATAACCTGCCACCACCGCACCCCCCACCTGGTGAGCTACGAACTGCGCGATTTGTGCGAGTTTATCGCCAAAACGTTCTCGGCCTTGTTGCCCGCCAAGCAGCGACAAGACCTGCTGGCGTATCAGCTGCGCATTCGGGAGCAGCAGGCGCGGCTGTTTGAGTCCGTGTCGGGCAGCCCCGATTTTGTGGCCGGCCTCTCCCAGGCGGCCGTCACGCTGATGGATGTGTTCGACTGCGGCGGGGCGGCTATTTGCTTCGATGGCGAGATTACGACCATCGGCCAGACGCCCACCCGCACCCAGCTTCAAGAACTACTGGCCTGGCTGGAAGCCAATCAGCCGCAGGACATTTTTTACACCGATTCCTACGCCGCCCTCAACCCGGCGGGCCTGGCGCTGCGGGGCACGGCCAGCGGCTTTATCGCCGCCTCGCTGGCCGAAGCGCCCGGCAACTACCTGCTCTGGTTTCGGCCCGAGGTGATGCAAACTGTGACCTGGGCTGGCCAAAGCGAGAAGCCGCAGACGCTGGCCGATGGCCAGATTTTTCTGTCGCCCCGCCAGTCGTTTGAGGCCTGGAAGCAGTTGGTGGAGAATACGGCGGCGCCCTGGCTGCCCCTCGAAATTCAGGCGGCCCAGGATATTCGCTTGCACATTTCCGACGTGCGCCTCAAGGTATTTAACGAGCTGCACGCCCGCGCCCAGGCCCTGAGCCACCTCAACACGGAGCTGGAGCGCAGCAACGACGAGCTGGACTCGTTTGCCTACGTGGCCTCGCACGACCTGAAAGAGCCCCTGCGCGGCATTCACAACTACTCGCTGTTCCTGCTCGAAGACTACGCCGCTCAGCTTGATGCCGACGGCGTGCACAAGCTCCAAACCCTGGTGCGCCTGAGCCAGCGCATGGAAGGGCTGATTGAGGGCCTGCTCCAGATGTCGCGCGCCGGCCGCATGGAAATGGTACTTAACGAAGTAGACATGGGTGATTTGGTGGCCGAAGTGCTGGACCTGCTGCACCCGCGCTTGGAGCAGACGCTGACGCACGTCACCGTGCTGGGCCCCCTGCCCCACGTCATTGGCGACCGGGTGCGCTTGCAGGAAGTGGTCAATAACCTGCTTACCAACACCATGAAATACAGCGACGAGGGGCACAAAACGGTGACCATCGGCACCGTGCCGCCGGGCGCCCCAGTGCCGGGCCGCCCTATTAGTTCAGCCGACTTTCATGTCTTTTACGTACAGGATGAGGGCATTGGCATCGACCCCAAACACCACGAAAATATCTTTAAGCTCTTCAAGCGCCTACACGGGCAGGACAAGTATAATGGCGGCACTGGTGCCGGGCTGGCCATTGCGAAAAAGATGATAGAAAAGCACGGCGGCAGCCTGTGGGTCGACTCCAAGCTGGGCCACGGTGCCACCTTCTACTTTTCGCTTCCTAACCAACTATCCTAACCGCTCATTAACGTGAATATCAGCCCTTTAAAACCCGTATTAGTGGTCGAAGACAGTGCCGAGGATTTCACTGCCCTGGGCCGGGCGTTTCGCAAGCATGCGCTCCAAAACCCAGTGCTCCGTTGCGAGGATGGTGACCAGGCGCTGACGTACTTGCAAGGCTATGGCCACGCCGTGGGCTGGCCGGCCACGCTGCCCGCCATTGTGCTGCTCGACCTTAACCTGCCCGGCACCGATGGCCGCACCGTGCTCGACGTGCTCAAGAAGGACCCGCGCCTGCAATCCATTCCCGTTATTATTTTTAGCACTTCTTCTAGCGAACGCGACATCGAGGACTGCTACCGGCTCGGGGCCAACAGCTACCTGACCAAGCCGATAGAGTACGCCGCGCTGGAGGAAAAAATTCGGCTTACTATTACGTATTGGTTGGGCACTGCCGAATTGCCCCGGTTGAATTAAGTATTTCCAAGAATTTGGGTCGGTGAGGAAAATTCTCTTAGTTGACGATAATGAGCAAGACCGCCTGCTGTACAGGCGGTTTCTGGGCAAGCAGTTGGGGCACCAGCGGCTGGAATACAGCGAGGCCGCTTCGGGCGAGGAAGCGGTGGCTTTGTTTAGCGAGCTAAGGCCCGACTGCATCTTACTCGACTACAACCTGCCTGACATCGACGGCCTGGGCTTGCTGCTTAAGTTTAAGGAGCTGGCCGTTAACGACAGCCTGTGTGTTATCATGATTACGGGCGGCGGTAATGAGCAGCTGGCTGTGAGTGCCCTCAATAACGGCGCGCTCGACTACTTGGTCAAGCAAAAGTTTGACCCCGAACTGCTAAGCAAAACCGTGCGCCACGCCATCGAAAAAAACGAGTGGCGGCAGTACCAGAGCCAGTACCACCACGAGCTACAGGGCGTGAACCAGCAGCTGCGCGAGTCGCTGGAGGCGCTGGAAGAAACCCGCCTCGAAATAAGCGCTAAAAATGCCCTGCTCACCGCCGCTAACGAGCAGGTAAAGGCGCGCAATGCCGAGCTGGCCCAAGCCAACCAGCAACTCGCCCGCACCAATGCCGACCTCGACAACTTCGTGTACGCGGCCTCGCACGACCTGAAGCAGCCCGTAAATAACCTGCACGGCCTGTTTGAGGAGCTACGCTACTCGGCTGATTTTCAAGATCCGGCAGCCCCCCAGATGTGGCAGCTCGTCGAGGACTCGCTTCGGGTGCTGGCCACTACTATTACCGACCTGGCCACGGTGGTGCAAGTGGAGCGCCAGCCCAGTGAGCAACCCAGCGAGCAGGTAGCGCTGGCTGACCTGGCTACCGAAGTACGCCAGACGCTGCACACCCAGATAATGACCACGCAGGCCACCATAGAGCTTGATTTTAAGGTAGTGCCGGTTGTGCAGTACGTGCATAGCAATCTGCGCACCATTTTGCTCAATCTGCTCGGCAACGCGCTCAAGTATCACCACCCGCAGCGCCTGCCTCAGGTGCGGCTGCGCACCTACCTTGCGGCCGGCCGGCCCGTGCTGGAGGTGCAGGACAATGGCCTGGGCATCGACCTGGTAGCGCACGGAGCCGAGTTGTTTCAGCTGTTTCGGCGCTTCCACCCAGACGCTGCCCCGGGCACGGGCGTGGGACTTTTCTTGGTCAATCGGCTGGTGGAGGCGCAAGGCGGCTACCTGGAGGTAAGTAGTGAGCCCGACCAAGGCACCACGTTTAGCGTGTACCTGTAGCCGGCCGGCGGTAGCCTGGTAAAATGGACCGCAAATTGTAGCGCTTAGCGCCTGCGAAAAACCGCCGGTAAGCGTTACGCACCCGTGGGCAAATCACCTACGCCTCACTTGTGGGGCGCGCTCTTTGGCCAGCCCCAACCGGTACGGATAACCCAGCCCTGCCCTAAAACAGCCGCCGCGTAATCAGCCGGCAACTACGCGCAGCTTAGGTCAGCGTAACCAGCCGCGCGGCGGGCAAGGCGCGCCGCGGACGACACGGTGGCCGCTGGTAAGCCAGTGGGGGAAAGCAAGCCGATGAAGCCCAGGCGCCAGTGGCGCCGCTGATACCTGCCGCCCGCTCGGCATTCCACAACCTTCCGAGCCCTGTATTCAACCGCATTATTCCCGCTCGCCAGAGGAGCCAGCCTGGGCAAACATCCGCCGGGCTTTCCGTCTTAACAGAAGCTCACGCTGCCCCGCTTGGCACCCGGCCCACCGCGCCACCACTGCCGGCCCCAGCCTGGCGAAGCGGCGCCAGCGCAGCGCTTTTCTATCCAGTATGCTTTCCGAACCCACCTACCTGGCCGCCCGCATGGTGGCCCCCGCCCTGGCCGCTCACTTTGCCCAGCAACGGGCCGATGCCGCGCAGCAGGGCGGCCCGCCTCTATCCCCCGCCCCGGCGGCCGCCCTGCTCGAAGCCATCATCGACGTAGCCTTTTGGGCCAGCCTGCGGCGCGAGGAAGGCCGGCCGCCGCGCATTTCGCTGGCTTTGCTCGAACCCGAGGCGGCGGGCCAGCCGCTGCTGTTCGGGCACCGGCTGCGGCTCACCCCGCAGGTGCTCATCAAGCTGGCGCCGGCCGTGGAGCACCCCGGCATTCACCTCGGGGTGGGCTTCGATGCCGAGGGCCTTTACATCTGGGGCACGGCCAGCCAGGTGCCGCCGGTGTGCTTTGTACTCGAAGTGGTGGAGCCGGGCCTGCTCGTGGCCAAGCACCGCCGGGCCGATGGCTTCGGCAAATTTGTGAACGTGGCTGTGCTGCGGGGCGACCAGATTCGGGTGGTAGATGAGGAGACGATGGGCCTGGCCGACTACCCGGCCCTGCGGGCCTCCCTACCCCCGGTGCCCTGCCCCGCCACGGCGCCCGGCAGCACCCCCGCCGTAGATGTGCTGCTGGAGCTGGCCCGGGCCATGCGGGCGCACGGGCGCGGGGGGCTGCTCTTGCTGGTGCCGCCCGGCTCCGAAGCGTGGCGAGCCTCCATTGTGCAGCCACTGGGCTACCCCGTGCAGCCCGCCTACGCCGGCATCGCGGACCTGCTCCACGATGCCGACCGCCACCACCGTGACTGGCAGGAGAACATACTGGATGCCATCGAGATAGTGGGTGGCTTCACGGCCGTGGATGGGGCCACCGTGCTCACGCGCCGCTACGAGCTGCTGGCTTTTGGGGCCAAAGTGACGCGCCGCGCCGACGGCGCGCCCGTCGAGCAACTCGTGCTAACCGAGCCGGTGGTGGGCAGCGGCGCCACCACTCTGCACCCCGCCAAAAACGGCGGCACCCGCCACCTCGCCGCCGCGCAGTTCGTGTTTGACCAGCGCGATGCCGTGTCCCTCGTGGCCTCGCAGGATGGCAATTTCACCGTTTTCTCGTGGTCCGAGGCCTTGCAAATGGTGCACGCGCACCGCATCGATGTGCTCCTGCTTTGAGCGGCTGGCCTAGCCCAGCTGCGTCAGCAGCCAATTAGCCGCCGCCGCCTCGCTATCAAAGGAACGGTAGCGCAGCGGCAGCGCGGAGGCGCTCGTAGTGACGTAGGAGGTCGCCAGGCGCGTGCGCACGTCGGTGGCTACCACCACGGCCCCGAAGCGGTAGCCGCTGGTGCGCACCGCTTCGGGCAGCCAATCGGTGCTAATCCACTGCTGCTCCTGCGGGGTAAAGGGCAGCATATCCACTTGGTTAATCAACATACAGTGCCAGCCGTAGCGCGCCAGCGCCTGCGCGGCGGTCGTAAACATGGCACGGGTATCAGTAAGCGAGCGCGGCTGCGCGCCCCAGCGCAGGCGCAGGAAACCCGCCGAATCGGCCAGCACCTGGCCAGCAGCATTTTGAAGCAGCAGGGTTACCGTAGAATCTTCTGGCATAATCGGCCACAAGGTACTCCCTGGGGGGTGGCTACCCGAATTATCTACTACCTAAGCCTCACAACCGCCTAATTAACAGCGAATAATAAGTTGACTATCCTACCTGCCATTAGCGACGCATCGTCTTCTCGATGCTGTCCCACATGTCGGGCGTCAGGGCCTCCAGCTTATTAAATTCGCCAGCGCCGTTGAGCCATTCTCCCCCATCGATGGTCACCACCTCCCCATTGACATAGGCCGAAAAGTCGGATACCAGGTACGCGGCCAGGTTGGCCAGCTCCTGGTACTGGCCCACGCGCTTGAGTGGCACGCTGGCGGCGGGGTCGAGCTTGCTGGCCAGCGGCTCGGGAAAGAGCCGGCTCCAGGCGCCCTCCGTGGGAAAGGGGCCCGGCGCAATGGCATTGGAGCGAATGCCGTACTTGGCCCATTCCACGGCCAGCGAGCGGGTGAGGGCCAGCACGCCCGCCTTGGCCGCCGCCGAGGGCACCACGTAGGCCGAGCCGACAGACGCGTACGTGGTTACGATATTGAGAATGGTGCCGGGCTGCTGCGCCGCTATCCAGTGCTTGCCCAGGGCCAGGGTGCAGTTGTAGGAGCCGCGCAGCACAATATCCACTATCACGTCGAAGGCCTTGTGGCTAAGGCGCTCGGTGGGGCTGATGAAATTACCGGCCGCATTATTGAGCAGCACATCGACGCGGCCAAACTCCTGGCAGGTGCGGGCCAGCATCTCCTCCACCTCGTTGTACTTGCGCACGTCGCAGGCCAGGGCCAGAATCCGCCCGCCCGTTTGCTGACGTAGTTCAGCCGCTGTTTGCTCCAATACGGCGAGTTTGCGGCTAGTAATAGTCACGTTGGCGCCTAATTGCAGGAAGTAAGTCGTCATGGCGCGCCCTAGTCCCGTTCCGCCGCCCGTTACAATGATAGTTTTACCAGCCAGCGCATTATCACGCAGCATTGGTTGAGCAAAGGCATTGGTCGTCATAGGGGGCAGCGTAAGCCAGCCAGCGGCTGGGGGTGAGAAAGCCCCGAAGGTAAGTGGCAGTGGCTACCAAGTTATAACATGTAGCCTGGTCTTTATCAATTCATGTGCAACTTGCAACCTTTTTACATAGACAACTAGTATCCGAGAATAATTTTTATGTCCGTCACCCCCCTTATACGCTCGGCAAATGGGCCTTCTACGGTAGCCGTCTTAGGATGCGGCTGGCTGGGTATGCCCTTGGCCAAGGAGCTGTTAGCGCAGGGCCACCGGGTGCTGGGCACTACTACCACCCCCGAGCAGCTACCCCTGCTGACGGCCGCCGGCATCGAGCCGCACCTGCTGCAACTGGGTAGCGCTTTTGGGCCGGCCGATGAGGCCAGCCTCACCGACTGGCTCCGCCGCGCCGACCTGCTGGTGCTCAACGTGCCGCCGCGCGCGGCCGTGGCGGGCGGCTACCCGCAGCTGCTGCGCCCGGTGCACCGGGCCGTAGCGGCCGCCCGCGTGCAGGCCGTGCTGTTCGTCTCCACCACCGGCGTATACCCCGATGAGCCGCGCCTGATGCGCGAAAACGACGCCGTGAGCACCCGCGACGCCGCTTCCGACGTGCTGCGTACCGAGGGCCACTTCGTGCCGCGCTACGGCCAGTGGCAGAGCACGGTAGTGCGCCTGGGTGGCCTCATCGGGCCCGGCCGGGCACCGGGGCGCTTCTTGGCCGGCCGCCGCAACCTGCCCTCGGGCAACGCCCCTACCAACCTGCTGCACCTCACCGATGCGGTGGGGGTGCTCAGCACCATCGTTGGGCACAACATCTGGGGGCACACGCTCAATGTGTGCGCCCAGCAACACCCGCCCCGGGCCGATTTTTACCCGCTGGCGGCGGCCTACCTGGGCCTAGAGCCACCCACGTTCGAACCCAGCGGCAGTGGGGGCAAAATCATTGATTCGAGCCGCTTGCGCAGCTTGGTGCCGTATGCTTTTCAGCACGACGATGTGCTGGCCGCCCTGCCCTACTGCTAGGCGCGGCCCCGGCTTTATCTTTGTAGATGCCTCCATCTGCTTTGCCTGCCTCTGTTGCTTCTTCCTCTCTTAGCCCGGCCACGGTAGTCTTGGGCGGCGGCGCGGCGGGTTTTTTCGGGGCTATCGCCTGCGCTGAAGCCAACCCGGGGCAGCCGGTATGGCTGCTCGAAAAGAGCCCCAAACTACTGAGCAAAGTGCGGGTTTCGGGCGGCGGCCGCTGCAACGTGACGCACGCCTGCGAGTCGGCGGCGCAGTTGGTGCAATACTACCCGCGCGGCGGGCGGCAGCTCAAAGAAGCCTTCCGGCAGTTTGGCGTAGCCGATACCGTGGCTTGGTTTGCCCGGCGCGGGGTGGCCCTCAAAACGGAGGCCGATGGCCGCATGTTTCCGACCACCGACAGCAGCGAAACCATTGCCCGCGCCCTCGAGGAGGCCGCCCGCCGCGCCGGCGTGCGCGTGCTCACGCGCACGGCCGCCGAGCAGATTACCGCCTTGCCCGGCGGTGGCTTTCGCCTGGCAATGAGCGGCGAAGGCAGCGCCGCGCTGGGCCCAGAGCTGGCTGTCAGCCAGTTGCTCATTGCCACCGGCGGCAACCCAAAATCGGGCGCCTACGACTGGCTGCGGGCGCTGGGCCACACCATTGCCGAGCCGGTGCCCTCGCTGTTTACGTTCAACGTGCCCACCTCGCCGCTGCGCGAATTGCCGGGCGTGAGCGTGCCCCACGCCCGCGTGGTGCTGGCCGGCGAAAAGCTGCAATACGAAGGCCCGCTGCTGGTGACGCACTGGGGCGTGAGCGGCCCGGCCGTGCTCAAGCTGTCGGCCTGGGGCGCGCGCCGCTTGCACGAGCTGGGCTACCACGGCACGGCGCTCATCAGCTGGGTACCCACCTACACCGACGAAACGCTGCGCCCCTGGGCCCAAGCCTTCCGCCTCGAAAATGGCAAGAAACAGGTGGCGGCCCACCCGCAGTTTGGCCTGCCCACGCGCCTGTGGCGTACGCTGACTGCCGAGGCCGGCATCGGCCCCGAAACCCGGTGGAGCGACGTGCCCGCCAAAGCCCAAAACCGCCTGCTGGAGCTGCTGCTACGCACGCCGTTGCAGGTGCAGGGCAAAACGACTCACAAAGACGAATTTGTGACCTGCGGCGGAATTCCGCTGGCGGAAGTCAGCCTGGCTACGTTTGAGAGTCGCCGCGTGCCGGGCTTGTTTTTTGCCGGTGAAGTACTTGATATTGACGGCGTAACGGGCGGCTTCAACTTCCAGGCAGCCTGGACGACGGGCTTCCTGGCCGGGCAGGCAATGGCCAAAATTGGCCAGCCGGTAGCGTAGGCGCGGCGGCTGGCGCAGCCGTATAAGATTGGGACATATTGGGCCTCGCTGTAACCCTGCGGGCCGTTGGCTAGTAAACTGCCTCACCTTTCCAACTTACATTTCCTTTTCCAATCATGGAAGCCAAAGTAACCCAAGCCGCCCTCAACACGCTCATCACCGTCCTCAAAGACGGCCAGAAAGGCTACGCCGATGCAATGACCGACGTAAAGGACGCGCACCTGAAAGACTTATTCAAGAAATACTCGGCGCAACGCGCCAGCTACGTGACCGAGTTGGAAGACCAGATGTTCAAGCTCGACTTGCATCCCGACACCAACGAAGGTTCGTCGGTAGTAGGTGCTATCCACCACGCTTGGATTGACCTGAAAGCTGCCGTAACCGGCCACGACAACCACGCTATCCTTGCCGAGTGCGAGCGCGGTGAAGACGTAGCTAAGAAGGCTTACGAGGAAATCAACAAAGTACAGGACCTGCCCAGCGACCTGAAGTCGATTATCCAGAAGCAGTCGCAAGGTGTACTGGCGGCCCACAACGAAATCCGCGACCTGCGCGATTCGACCAAATAAATCGCCGATTACGCGGATTTCACGAATCTTGTGAACGTCACTCTTCTGTGTAAAAAGCAAAGAGGCTACCCAATGGGTAGCCTCTTTGCTTTTTAGCTATTCTATTGTCATTACCAGTTCGCAGCTTATGACTCGTAGCTGCATCTAGGTCATGAAACCGTAGAGAGGGCAACACAAGCAACCAGCGTTAAAGAAAAAAGGGCTGCCCAATGGACAGCCCTTTTATTTTGGTCGGAAAAGCGTCGTTCACAAAATTCGTGAAATTCGCTAAAATCCGTGATTTATTCGCCGCTGTCGCGCTTGCCTTTGTAGCCGCCGCCGTAGCTGCTGCCACCGCCCTGGCCACCTTTGTAGCCACCGCGCTGGTAACCACCGCCCTGGCTGCTGCCGCGGTCGCCGTAGCTGCTGCCACCTTCACGGCGGTCGCCACCCTTGTAGCCGCCGCCGTAGCTGCTGCCGCCTTCGCGGCGGTCGCCGTAGCTGCCACCGCGGTTGCCCCCACCGTAGGGCGGGCGGCCACCCTCGCGACGGTCGCCGCCGCCGAAGCCGCCGCGACGCTCACCCCCACCGAAACCACCTTCGCGGCGCTCGGGGCGGTTGGTGCCTTCTTCCTTGGCCGCCGCATCCTGCACCGGCGTAGCAATGCTGAACGTAACCGGCTGGCCCTGAATAGTGCTGCGGCCCAGCTGGCCCACAATTTCCTCAGCAAACTCGTTCGGCACTTCCACGAAGCTGAACTTGTCGTAGAGGGCGATGTCGCCTACTTTATTGCCGGGCAGGTTGGTGCTCTCGCCAATCAAGTCCACTACGTCGCGGGGGTGCAGGCGGTCCTTCTTACCCATGCTGATAAACAGGCGCGTGTAGCCGGGGCGGCTAGCCCCTTTCTCACGGCTGGCGTCGAGGCTCTGCTCGTTGCGCTTGTCCTCTTTCATCGTCATCTTGAGCAGCGCGGCGGCGATGTCAAGCGAGGTAATCTCCTCGCTCTGGTCGAGCAGGCGCTGCACGCGGCCGATGTACTTATCGAGGCCGCCTTTGTCGATTACTTCCTTAATCTGGTTGAGGAACAAGGTCGTCTTTACTTCCGATACGTCGGCAAACGACGGCACCTGGGCTAGCTTAATGTCAGCCTTGGTGAAGCGCATGATGTCGCGCAGCTTGTAGATGTCGCGGCCACTCACGAACGTGAAGGCGCGGCCATTCTTACCAGCGCGGCCCGTGCGGCCAATGCGGTGCACGTAGTACTCCTCGTCGGCGGGCAGGTCGTAGTTGAATACGGCCTCCACGTTGTCCACGTCGATACCGCGGGCAGCTACGTCGGTAGCCACCAAGATTTCCAGCGTGTTTTTGCGGAATTTGTCGAGCGTATTCTGGCGCTGGGCCTGGCTCATGTCGCCGTGCAGGCCGTCGGCAAAGTAGCCTTTGGCTTGCAGGTCGGCCACGATTTCGTCCACCATGCGCTTCGTGTTCGCGAAGATGATGGTCGATTTCAGGTTGTACATATCCATGACGCGGGTCAGGACATCCTTCTTCTGCGGGCCACGCACTTCGAAGTAGCTCTGCTCGATGTTCGACACCGTCATCTGCTGGTGATTCACCTTCACTACCTGCGGGTCGCGCTGGTACTTCTTGGTCATCTCCATAATCGGCTTGCTCATCGTAGCCGAGAAGAATACCGTCTGGCGGTTCTCGGGCATCTTGCTGAGCACAAACTCGATATCTTCGCGAAAGCCCATGTCGAGCATTTCGTCGGCTTCGTCGAGGATGATTTTGGTCGCCTTATCGAGCTTCAGCGTGCCGCGCTCAATGTGGTCCATGATGCGGCCGGGGGTGCCGATTACAATCTGCACGCCGCGCTCCAGGGCGCGGAACTGCCGGTCGTACGACGAGCCACCGTAGATGGGCACCACGGCCAGGCCTTTCTTGTACTTACCCAATTTCTGAATTTCGCCCGAAACCTGCACGGCAAGCTCCCGGGTGGGGCAAAGTACAATTACTTGTACGTCGCGGCTTTCGCCATCCACGCCCTCAATGGCGGGAATTGAGAAGGCAGCCGTTTTGCCGGTGCCCGTCTGGGCCTGGCCGATAACGTCTTTGCCCGAAAGCAGCACCGGAATGGCGGCCGACTGAATGGGCGAGGCTTCCTCGTAGCCCATTTCGGTGATGGCACGCTGCACTTCAGCCGAAAGATTTAGCTCGTCGAAGCGCAGCTTGCTCTTATCGACGATTTTGGTGGGGGTATTTTCTACTTGTTCGGTATCCATGTCGGAACGGAATAGGTTGCTGGGCTACCTGGTTTTCCAAAACCTGGGCAGCTTGTGGGGAATGAGACTACGCTCTGAAAACAGCCGGCTCAACAGCGGCGGCGCTTCTTCCCCCTCAACCTTC